>Ga0316204_10003745_pt1 | contig 29403 bp, 52 predicted proteins | sample 6monrhotite_MG_2_FD_205661 | JGI IMG/M metagenome (GOLD analysis project Ga0316204, IMG submission 205661) | Microbial mat bacterial communities from mineral coupon in-situ incubated in ocean water Damariscotta River, Maine, United States -... | ecosystem: Environmental > Aquatic > Marine >...
CGGCTTCATGGGCTTCTACCGCCGCCAAGATCATCTCTGGCGTGGCCCCTGCCCCGACAAGCGCACGTATGATGGGGGTGAGGCTCACTCGCCTTCCTCCGCGCGTTTAATCTTGTTCCAGCAAATACCGCAGAAATACGAGAACGCCTTGGGTTTTGAATAAAACCGGTGCGCCGCAATATCCATCGCCTCGCGAACTTCAAACACGTCCAGCTTGCGCAAAAATGTCTTTATCGACGTGAGGCGCGCGGTCGTTATTGAGTCGTCTGCAAAGCGGTCCATGAATATCTCTGCGACCGTCCATAGGTCGTCTTCCTCGCGCTCCCGCTTGGCCTCCATGACCTCATAATAGGCCCGCAACTGGTCTTCGCGTTCTTGTGTTGCCGCCGCCTTGTCTTCCAGGCTCTGCGGGACCGTGCTAAGCAAGCGAGCGCCCTTCCCTCGGTTACAATCGACACAAGCCGTGACAAGGTTATCCATCTCGTTTGTGCCGCCTTCAGCGACCGGATGAATATGATCGGCCTCCAACAAAACATCAGGCGGGCTTGCTCCGCAGTACGCGCAAGCGAAACCGTCGCGCTTGAAAACTTCGAACCGCGTCGTCTTGCTAATTGCCTTGCGTCCGCTCATTGGCTGGCCCCCATGCGTTTCTGGTGGGCTTTAATGCCGTGAATGACCGTTGTGTGGTCTTTGCGCCCTGCGGCTCGTGCAATCTGCGTCAAGGACCAGCGGCCAGCCTGGTGTGCGCGATGAAAGAAATCGTGGCGCGTTTCGGACAATTCTTTCAAGCGAAGCGGGCTTTTGGCATCGTAAATGCTCACCCCATGATCCGCGCAGGCGTCTTGCAGCAGGTCGCTTAGTTTCGACTTACGGACAAGTGAAACGCTCAAAGCGCCGTATGTCTGATCAACAGAGCAGTCAAAACGATAAGCGATTATCATGACGCCACCCGATAATCACGAGGCAGGCCGTTCACCATGTCCGTCTTGACGGCATAAATCAGGGTTGAATCATTGTCGTCAGCCTTGGCGTCTGTCTTCACAACCGAGCAGCGCACCGAATAACCCTGATCTGCCCAAAACATTTCGAGTCTGTGTTTCAGTTTTTCAGCACCAAACCGGCTTAGGTGATTGTCAGGCTTTCGCTTGCTTCCGCGTTTACCGCCCTGCTTGACAGGAATGTCTTTGCAGAACCGACGCGATCCGCCAGAGACAGCACCGCGCGTCAAATCCATGACTCGCGCAATTTCTTCGTGTGTGTATCCTGACGCCTTCAATTCACGCAGCGTATCAATGCGGCGTTCGTCCCAATCGGTTTCCTGCCTTGGCATGTGTTACCCTTCCTCTATGTCTACAAGTACAGCACCACCCTTGACGGGCTCGCCAATGGTGTGTTCGCCGTAATCAAACTTGGAATCATCAATCCCCGTGACCGCCGCGATGGCGTCAATCAGGTACTTGCAGGAGTGTACGCAATTATCCTTGTCAGGCAGATTCCGCGTCTTTGGGCGAAACTCAAACGTCAGTTTCAATCGCGCGGCGTCGAGCGGACCCAGCCCCTGATCCTTGGAAAGAAACCCGCAGTCGCTCTTGTATTTTTTTGCCGCGCGATGGTGAGCAAACCTGTTACCGAAACCGCCGTTGGCTTTCAGTTCTTTGGGCCACCAGGGGAGCGTCAATCTAATCATTGGTCGCGCTTCTCCCAGGAACCGAAAGGCTTGGCCTTCGTCGGCAGCTTTTGCTTGTGTGTCTTATTGAAGCCCCGCGATTGAATAGGCTTGTGCTTACCCTTTTGTTTAGCTTTCATCCGGCGTGAATGTTGACCAACGCGCCCGCCCATCTTGTCAGCCTTTAAAGCCATTTTGGCTTCGAGTTTGCCCTTCTCGGCATTGCATGGCCCACACAGATGACGGCAATTCTTCAGCGTCGACGTGCCGCCAAAGGCCACCGGAATGATGTGATCAAAATGTTCAGCGTCGGCCTCACACTCTGGCAGTTCACACACGCCGCCTGACCGTTCAGATACAGTGCGCCGAACAGCAACAGGGAATGCCTTGCGGGCTGGGATATGGCTTGGCTTACGGCTCATGTCGTCGCCGGTCGGTGTTGGAAGCAATACCAGCTTCCCAACGAAAAGCGCCCTACATTGAATCCGTAGTTTGCTGGCTTGGCGCACACCTCGCACACGTAAACAACACCCGCCTTATGGGGGCTGTCCGCCTGAACGCGGCGCGCCACTCTAAGTCGCTTCGGCTTGCGCATAAGCACCCTCCGCCGCGCTCGTAGCGTCCGCCAGCAAGTTCGCAAAAACCGGCTTGTCGTGATGCTCGTACTCACCCAAGCGTCGGCCCATTGACGCCAACACAGCACGGCGCACGATTTCCCATCGCGCAGGCGCAGAAACTCCGCATAGGGCGCGGTCCATAAATACGACCTCGCTTGCGGCCCTTATCCGCGCTCCAAACTCGTCACAGCGCGCAACAACATCGTCCATCTGCCTGTCTGTCAGACGAATTGAGGTGCCTGTGAGTAAGTGATCGACTAGCTCTTTGGGTTCTCTCATCACACCAACGCCCCCGTTTCAGCCTTCAGGGCGTCCGTGGTGGCGTCCCGTAGTTTCTCCCATGCGGCATGTCGTTTGCCCTTGGGCGCTGCAATCCAGCGTTTGCGGGCAAGTGCGCGCTTGGACTCGGTGAGTGTTTTGGTATCGGTCATTACGTCCTCCAAAAGAATAAGGCCCGACTCGTCGCGGGGGAAGCGCGCCAAGCCGGGCCATGCGCGGCGGGAAAGGGAAACCGCCCACGCATCAGGTGGCAACATCAGGGTCAGAAGGGATAAACCCAACCTTGCCGTCCGTTGCTTTCCATATCTTAAACGCCGTCCGTCCAGTAGGCCAGTGATGGCCGTGACGAAGGCGGCTCACGGATACAGGCGTTAGCCCTGTCCGCTCAGCAAAAGACCTGTTCGTTTCAGGAGTCTCCCGCAAATATGTGTCAAGTGTCATCATGCGCGCAGCCTATAACGCACGTTGATACCTTGGCAAGCCCTTATTTTTACTGAACTGCTGTTTTTTGTATACCGGCGCGTTATTTTTTTCTTGCAATGGTAAATCGGGCTGTTATGGTGAGGTATCGAAACAGGAGAAACACAATGTCCAAGACTGAAATCTCAAACGAAACACTCATTGCTCTGGTAGAGCGCGCTACGGGTCAAAAAATCGAGGTGCGCAAGGTCAACGTTGAAACCGAAGACTCGCCCGTCATTGGTCAGCTTTGCGTTGTTCGCACCTATTCTGCGGGTGTCCATATCGGGACCATCATTGCCAAGAATGGCACTAATGTTCTGCTTGAAGATTCGGTCCGCCTTTGGAAATGGACCGAAGCCTTCACGCTTTCAGAGGTCGCCACAAAGGGTGTTGGCAAGCAGAGCCGTATCTCGGCGCGGGTTCCCTTGGTCGAACTTTGTCAGGCCATTGAAATTATTCCGACTAGCACGGTTGCAGCCAAGACCTTTGAGCCACGCAATGCCTAATCTCTGGACTCACGGCAACGGCGACGGCGACGGCAACGGCGACGGCGACGGCTACGGCTACGGCAGCGGCGACGGCGACGGCTACGGCTACGGCTACGGCTACGGCAGCGGCGACGGCGACGGCTACGGCTACGGCTACGGCAGCGGCTACGGCTACGGCTACGGCAGCGGCGACGGCTACGGCTACGGCAGCGGCGACGGCTAAGGGAGACAAACATGACTTTCACAGACTCACAACGGGACGCGGTTTATCAGGCGCTTCAGTTCTTGGACCGCGCGCAGGACAGCACAGAACCGCTTGAATGCGGGCGGCTCCCCGATGGCGGCTGGACCCTCATGATGGCCGATACTGACGGCGGCGAAACGCTTGAGTTCACGTCTTCCGACCTGATCAACCTTCGCGCCGCGCTTGACCGTATCGACCGCGTAAACAGCGATGCCGCTTTGGTAGCTTCGCGCAGCAAGAGGGAGCCAGTATGATGCAGGATGACAGCAAAATCTTCAGCGAGATTGCCTCAACCGCAAAGGTACACCTGCTGCTTGCCGCTGGTGACATTCTCACCCACGCAAGCCCTGCCGCATGGACCGATTACGCGCAAGGCGTACACCGCGAACAAATCAAGAGGGCCGTCAAAGATGCCCGCGAAGCCCTGAACAAGATTGAAGGGATGTTGGAAAGCCTGTCTGAAACGGAGAACGCCGATGACCGCTGACCGCAACAAAGCCGAGCCTGTCGCTCGCACTGACTTCTGTTCCGATGATTACCGGACGCAAGAGGAGGCCGAGGCACTGGCAAGGACGCCACACGATGAGCGCGTCAAAGCCCGTCTGGATGCAAGAGACGCCGCGAAGGCAAAGCAGGAGGACAACTCATGAGCGTCCCTGACGACATTACGCGCGAGTTTGACGCAATCGTTGAACAGCACAAGGAAACGGGCCGGATGCTCACCGCAATGGCTAACCGCTTAGCGGAAACACGCCAGCGCCCTGCCTTCAAAATTGTTCGCTCTGACAATCTCAAAATGCCGGATGATCCCGGTCCGAAGGGGGCAGCATAATGCGAAACCAATCATTCATCGAACAGCTAACCCGCGCGGTCATCTTAACCGCGTTCGTTTGGGGTGGCGTATGGTTCATCTTTGCGGTGTCGCCATGAGCCGTCTTGTCATCATGTCGGGCCGATTGGCTACCGACTTCGGCGCGGGCTTGACTGTTGGCCTGCTTGCCGGAACCGCCGTGGGCGCAACGCTCGCAGCATTCTTGTTTTTCTTAGGAGCAAATTGAAATGAACCGTTCTGAAACAATCGCAACGCTCGCCGCTTCGCTTTGTGCAGCGCAAGCCGAAATGGCGGGCGCGAGCAAGGACAAAACCAACCCACACTTCAAGTCAAAATATGCTGACTTGGGGTCTGCGTGGGAGGCCTGCCGTGGCCCGCTTACCAAAAACGGGCTGAGCGTCATTCAGCTTCCATCATCGCAAGACGGCTGTGTGCGGATCGAAACCATCCTGTTGCACAAGTCAGGCGAGTTTATCAGTGATACGCTGGCGTTGCCTGTCACAAAACAGGACGCGCAAGGCTACGGCTCTGCGATGACTTACGCCCGCCGATATTCGTTGATGGCTGTTGTTGGCATCGCGCCGGAGGATGATGACGCCAATGACTCTATTTCAGGGGCAACACCCGCCAGTGCCAACGCGCCCGCAAACCCACGCAAGTCAAGCGCCGGCGCAAAGCGCGACGGGGACTATGAGGCCATCAAGGCCGAGATTAAAGGCTGCACAAACCCCGACGAATTGAAGGAATGGGGGAAAGCCAACCGCGAGCGTATCAACGCGCTTCCCAAGGCGTTTGAGGACCCCATCCGAGACGCATACCAAAACCACATGGAAGACCTGACAATCAAACTTGGAGCAGCAGCATGAGTTATAACCACAACAACCCCGCGCCATCGCCTGACGACTTCGCCCATGAAGTCGGCGCACTGGAAATGGACGCCGCCAATTTTGAAGGCGTGACCATCACATCCGAAAACGCCGGGGCTTTGCGCGACATTGTAGCGCGCGGCAATGACATCAAAAAACGCATGGAAGCAGCCCGCAAGGATGCCAAGCAGCCTCACCTTGACGCTGGCAAGGCGGTTGATGCGGCGTTCAAACCGCCAATCGAAAACACAACAGGTATTGTCACAACGGCCAAGTCTCGACTTCAAGCGTATTTGATTGCCGAACAAGAGCGCGAGCGCGCAGAGGCCGAAGCCGCCCGAAAGGCGGCGGAAGCCCTAAAAGACGACGCAATAATTGGCCAGCGGGTGACAGAGATTGCCGATGCCAAAGCCAAGCAGGCGGAGCAAGCAGGACGTGTCGCCTCCCAAGACGGCATTGCCAAGGTGGCAAGCCTTCGCACATATCGTTTTGCACAGGTCGATGATGCGACAGCACTGGTCGCTCACTACGCCTCAAACCCTGACATGATCGCCCTCGCCGAGAAGCTGGCCAACGCGGACATTCGCGCGGCCAAGGGCGCTGAAATCACCATCCCCGGCGTCACCGTCGCAGAAGAAAAGCGAGTAGCATAATGGGCAGCGTCAATAAAGTCATCTTGGTGGGCCACCTTGGGGCTGACCCTGAAATCCGCCGCCTCAACTCCGGTGATCCGGTTGTCAATCTCCGCATTGCCACATCTGAAAGCTGGAAAGACAAGCAATCCGGCGAGCGCAAGGAAAAGACGGAATGGCACAGCGTTGTGATTTTCAATGACCACATCGCCAAGGTCGCTGAAAACTATCTGCGCAAGGGTTCAAAGGTCTATGTCGAGGGTTCTTTGCAAACCCGCAAATGGCAGGACCAAAACGGCAACGACAAATACTCAACCGAGATTGTCTTGCAGAAGTTTCGGGGCGAATTGCAGATGCTCGACAGCAAGGGCGGTGGCGAACAACCCCGCGCACGTCTTGATGATGTGCCTGGCGGGACAACGCCAAGCAATGATGATCTCGATGATATAATCCCTTTTAATTAAATCCCCCTGTGATAGACTCGCCGCTCTATCAGTCCTTGGGATAAAAAATATGAAGGAACATGCGACAAAAACGTGCTTTAAGTGCGGGCGGGCGAAGGTCTTGGCCGAGTTTTATAAGCACAAACAGATGAAAGACGGTCGGCTCAATAAGTGCAAGTGTTGTACGAAAAACGATGTGCGCAAGCACCGAGAGCAAAACATTGAAAGGATCAGGGAATACGATAGAGCGCGCGGGAACCGTCAGTCGCGCGCCTATCACGAAGACTACAGAAAGCGGTTTCCCGCCAAGTACCGCGCCAGCACTCTAGTAGGCAACAGTATTAGGGACGGACGCTTGGTCAGGGAGAATTGCGAAGTTTGCGGGGCGGTAAAAACCCACGCCCACCACGACGATTACGCAAAACCCCTTGATGTTCGATGGCTTTGCCCGGTTCATCACAGACAGTGGCACATGAAAAACGGGCCGGGTCGCAATGGCTGTCTAAACGAACACACAACAGGAAAGTAAAAATGCGCTCTTGGTCAATCCATCTTGATACGCCGAAAGCCGCAATCTTAGCCAAGGCTGCGGTGGACCGAGCCCTTGCGCGCGGCGGCATGAAGGCCACTTTTGCCGAGCAAAACCGTACCGACGAACAGAATAAGCGCATGTGGGCGCTACTGGACATCATCACCGAAGAACGGCCCGTCTGGAATCACTTTCCGATGAACTCGCGCCGCTGGAAAGGCACATTTATGGATGCGCTGGGCATGGAGACGGACGCCACGCCAAGCATGGAGGGCGGGAGGGTTATACCGCTAGGCCATAGCACAAGAGAGTTATCAAAGGGCCAGTTTTCGGACCTGTTTGAAGTTATACACGCATTTGCAGCCCGCGAGGGCATTGACCTGAAAGAACCAACGGAAGGGAAGCACAATGACACCGAATGAAACACATCAACACATCGACCAGCTTGAGGCTCATATCGACGCAGGCGGAAAGCCGGGGACACATGTCGTTACCGACCTGATCGCCATTATGCGTGATCTGCTTGAGCAACATTCCGACCTTGAACGGCGTTTCCGTAATTCACGGCTAGCACTTCGCAGGAGTAAACCCAATGACTGATACACCAATGACAGCCGATGAGGTGAGGAAGATTATATTTGCCTTCACCTCAGTTGACGCCGGGGAAATCCACACTCCACACGGGTCCATCGACCTAAGAGATATGTGCAAAAGATTGGCGAGCTTGGCCGACCTTCTGGAGCGTAAGGCTCCCGATTATTTGCGCTTGATAATTGACGGCGTGATCTGTGACGCGGTTGAGCGCGGACATTCAACGGGGTCTGACACAGACCGCATCCTTGCTCTTATCCAGCCAGCCGTGAAGGTGAAGGCGCTGGAGTGGAGGGACGGGCGGGCAGTCACGCCACTTGGCATATACAGCACTGACGAAGCGGACGGGGACCGCCGGTGGGTTTGTTTTGATGGTCGTGTCATCGACTCCGACAGCTTCGCCACCCTAGAAACCGCCAAAGCCGCAGCACAGGCCCACTATGACGCGGCAATCCGTGAAGCCTTGGAGCCCAGCGCCATGCTCTCCGCCGCCCCTACAGGAGGTGAGTGATGGCCTGTCTTTCAGAACACCACAAACCAAAAGCAGGCGTCGTGGGGAAATGCTCTGTTCCAATGTGGTGCGGCGGGTTGCCTGCTGGGTTTTGCGACCAGTCCGCTTACGGCGAACAGCGCGCGGAACGCTATCGCGGCGAAAATCTATCTTACGCATCGGGTTATTGCTGCGCAGGTCACGGTGGTCCGCGAGAGAATGATGTTCGCTTTATGCGTGACGGCGATATGTGGATGGCCTTCAACCCCGGCTTTGTAAACTTGCAAGAAAGTCCCGCTGGCTTCGGTGAAACGCGAGCAAAAGCGTTGGCCGAATTGAGCGCGCCCCACCCCACCACAGGAGAAGAATGATGAATAAATCAGATGAGCCCGTAACCGGGTCTTCGATGATAGGTCGCCGCATCCGCGTCCAAAAATACACGATGGGCCATCCAACGCATCAGGAAGACTACATGGTTGAGGAGTTTCGGCACTGCCCCGGGATATTTTTGTCTGAAGCGCATCGTAAGGCAAACGTCTTCACGCCTCTGTGCGAGCTATACGATCCCGCACCGGCTGCCGAGAAGGGCTACATTCCAAACTTTGGTGAATACTACGCCGATTGGGTGCAGTCATGGATGGATATTCCGACACCAACCCACCCCGAGCAAAGCGAGGAACAACAATGACCCTGTATGTCATTTCCTCCGGTTCGTTTTCTGATCGCGAAGTCGAGGCGCGCAACGCAAATGCCGCCCGCTATGCGGACTTCAAAGCATTGCGTGAAGCCGGTTATTTCCAAGAGCGAGACGGCTTCCATCGTTACCTGACAGCCGAAAGCCCACGCGCCATGCTGAAAGCGAGAGACCAATGACTGAACCAATGACAACCGATGAAGCCACGGGAGACGTCTATTTTGTCCGCAAGAATGGGTATTATTATCGTCCTAACTCGCGCGGATACACATCCTCCCCCTGGGAAGCCGGTCGATACTCCAAAGAAGATGCCGAAACTCACATCGACGAACGCGCTGGCGTCTCTATCGTGCGGGCAAGCGAAGTTATGCCCGACATGCTGGATAGCCAATCAGAAGACGCTTGGGACAAACTGCGCGATGAAATTGTAGGCGCATTTATTGCCGGAGCAAAAGGCACCCATGACGCTTTGCGCGAAGACCCCGATAATCTGACCGACCCTGATCCTAATTTTAAAGAGGCAGCGTATGACTATTTTGCTGCGCTCGAAGTAAACGGTCGCACAGACCGCATCCTTGCTCGTATCCAACAGCCAGCCGTGGATAGAGAGGCTGTGAAGCGCCATCTTGAGCGCATGGCATCCACCGGCAACACCGGCAGCTTGGAGGAGTGGGGCGAGTTTTCGAACGCCATCATTGCTCTTATCCAGCCAGCCGTGAAGGTGAAGCCTTTGCGTTGGCATGATAGGCCGAGCGAGTCTGTTAGCCACCATTCAAGCGGCCTCTTTGAGGAATACAAAATTGATTGGCATGGCCCCGACGAATTTTACCTCTCGTACAGACACGTTGGCTTTGATACCACATTCCTCACCCTAGAAGCCGCCAAAGCCGCAGCACAGCGTCACTACGACAACGCAATCCGTGAAGCCTTGGAGCCTGTTTCTGACGGCATGGTGATGGTTTCGCGTGAACCGACTGACACCCAACTTGATCGCGCACTTCATTCGTTAGGTTCGCCCAACCCCAAGGAAAGCAAGGTTTGGCTCCGCGCATTCTACCGCGCCATGCTCTCCGCCGCCCCTACAGGAGGTGAGTGATGTGGGATTTTTGCACACACTCAACGCCGGTAGCACGAAAACCGCATGTTTGTGGAGATTGCCGCAAGCCCATCGCCGTTGGCGAGAAGTACCACCGCGTTTCCGGCGTTTGGGAGGGCGCAATGACCTCTTACAAGAGCCACCTAGATTGCGCGTTTTGCTGCGAGGAAATCCGCAAGGTCAATCATTTGGATGATGGGGATGATTACCCGCACCCTGACAACTTTGAAATCGAAGATTGGGAGTGGCTTGTCAAAACCCACCCAAAACGCAGCGCCCGATTGATGACCGCATACCATCCCACCACAGGAGCAGAGAGATGAGTAAATCAGATGAGCCCGTAACCGGGTCCGTGTCCTCGGCTTCGCCTGCGGGCCAGTTGTTGCGTAGGGCGACAGCCTTGCGCGTCTCGCTAGGGCAACGCACGCCGATCCGGGCCGGTTTAACCTATGAGGTGATCACGGTCGATATTGGAGAGGTCTTGGCTTTAGCGCGCCTACTAGAGGACACGCTTGTCTTGTTGGCTGACCACACAGAGCAACGCGAGGAACAACAATGACCCTTATACAAACATATGTCTTAGCATCTTCAATCTCTGGAGCGATGCTTACCCCACTTGTGCTGTTCTCTGGCGAAAAGGAAGAACTTGCGCGGCTAAGCCCGTTTCATATCGGCTTGGGGTTCGTGGGGTTTTCGGGGCTCGGTTTTGCGCTTGGAATGATACTAACCCCCGCCATCATTGGGTACTGGCTATGCAAGATTATCGGGTTGGCGATCCTTGCTATTCGAGGGGTGAAACAATGACCCTGAAGCCGTATATGCTGGCCTTGTTTATTCCGTCATCCACGAGACAGGCGGGCGCATATTCTCACGCCATGTCATCGCCCAAAGCTGGGAACAGGCAGAGGAACAATGCGGTCCCGGTGAAACCGTTGACGGGCAGATTGAAGCCATACTCCCCGATGACGGGGCAGCAGAACAATTCAAGCGCAACCTGAAGGGCAAGGAGATAGGGTGATGGAGCAGGCACAGGTTAATGCCGAAGCCGCCGCATGGGCTCGCGTCAAAGCCGCCGAGCGCAGATGGCTCGACATGCTTGGCAGACCCGTAGATCACCTGTGCGACGAGTGCTTAGACCGCCACACTAGGGCGACCCACGCGCTTCATCTCGCTGCACAGGCCGAGCGGCGGAAATATGACGCTTGGGGCAGAACCCTTAACGAACAAAAGTGACAGGGATAGAGCCTAACCAATCATGCTGACATTGCACGTTGTACGGTACACTTCGCCATGACCTAGCGCCGCAGCCGCCTTGCGCAAACTGCCGTGTTCAATCCATGCCTGAATCTTCTCTGTCTGCTTTTCAGTGGTGCAGAAATCCAACAATCGGGGATCGGGGACCATACGCTAGCCTTCAATCCGCTCTAATTCTTCACGCAGCATCGCAAGGACGCGCTCGTTGTCTTCACGGTCAGGGTCATCAAAGGCCATCGCCTCTAGCCGCTTTTCCGTGGTCGTGATCTGAAACTCTAGCGCGGACGCCCTATCGCGCCGGTCAAGCCTTTCATCAATGATAAGCGTGGCGAGGGATTCAACCCGTTCATCCAGCACATCGACGGTGACGTATTCAGGGAAGGCCCAAAAGCCAGCGAGATTGGAAATCACACCGCCCGTTGCCGTAAGCAACGCCGCGATTGCCCCAATCAGGACCGCCCATTGGTTAGGGCTATTCGGGGGCTTCAGTGTTGGCATCGGCCCACTCCCTGATCCTGTCCAAGCGACCGGCGCAAATATCCAGCGCCTCAATCAAATCGGTGCGGTGTTCCACCAGGTCGCGCGTTGTCTCTATAGACCGCACAGGGCGCTCACAGGGGAGCGTCAGCGCCTTGGGGGGCGTCACCCTCACTGTCTCCGTTCTCGTCAACAGGCGAGGGGTTGAGCAGCCCGCGCAAAGCATCAGGCACAGGCTCGTCGAGATAATCCGCAACATCGTCATTGTTCCTAGCTGCATCGTCTATATCCGCTCGCCGTGTGTTGGCTTGTGAACGAATGGCCCGCTCGCGTTCGAGGGCATCGACAAGCAGTCTATCCAGCGTGTCGGCTTCCTGTTGGAGTTTGGCGATGGCTTCCTGATTGGCGTCGTTGGCTTCAACCGCGATTGCGAGATCCGCTCGTGTCTCTGACAGGCGTTCCGAAGCAGAAGACCACAGAAGAAAAAATGCGCCCGCAAGGGCAAATGCGCTCCCCGTCGCAATGATGAGGATTTTGCCCCATAAGCTAGACAGGATGTTCAACATGTCACCACCATTTAGTTAGCATTAGAACGCCAAACGCGATGAAGCCGGACGCAATAATCGCTCCGACCGCGACATTTAATTCGCGGCGCGAGAAGCCTTCCTGCACCATCATGGATGCTCGAATGTGGCCGTAAGCCGCCATCACGACCATGATTTCACGCGATGGAATGTTGGCGACGACGCCCCATGAAATCAGCGCGTTTGTGAAGGGCCAGCCATAAAAGTGTGCCAGCCACGCCACGCCCCAATATGCGCCGTCTAGTAACTCACCGAGAAAGCCGATGAAGATACCGCCCGCGATCCAATCGCGCGGCTGTGCCTTGGAAAACTGACCGGTGAAGACATAAGAAAAAGTGCCATGATACCGGGACAGCACCCACCCGCAGAAGATTAGCGCGGGGAGGGTGAGGCCAATGGATAGAGCCTCAAGAACTTCGCGCAGCATTGCCAACACCTTCTAGCAGGGCATCCAGAAGGCGCGCGGTTTGTTGTTTCTCGTTGGCCTTTTTCATCACTTCGCCTTTCAACTCGTTCAACTGGCCCGCAAGGCTGCGTATCTCGTCGCGGTAGGCGTCGTGTTTGTCGGTTTTGCGTTTTCCGTTAAGCGGCATCGACTTGCCCCTTCAGGTCTTTCCAAAGGTCAATCTGTGCCTTCAGGTTTTCAAGGTACTCCCGCTCCGCTTCCCGCCGCCCATCGACCTCCTTGCGCCATAGCCAGAAGAACAGGCCAGCCAGCGCGAAGCCGGGGCCATTTTCGAGGGCGTATGAAACGACTTGAGCGTCCATCATGAATACTGCCAAAAAGCTGGACGCTTACCCGACCGCGCGTAGTCGTGGTTATCGTCAAGGTGAATGAAAGAGGGTTTGTTCACGCCAATGCCAAGGAAGCGGAACTCAAAGGCCAGAGAGATCAGCCCGTACCAATCGCCGTTAGCCGGTGCGATGTCAGCCGCCCAGCCGCCCGAATGATTGCCCTTGCCGCCAATCGAGCGATCATGTTCCGGTGTGCGATACCAAGAATTGACGCGGATTGGTGAGCCGAAGTCCCGGCGCAATTCGTCGAGGCGAAGCCCAAACGGCTTGTGCAGAACAATGGACCCGTCACGACTGTCTGACACTTCCTCTGGTGAGAAGAATGTCAGGGGCCATTGGTCTGGGGCAACATCGCGCCAGTGTCGGAATCGCAGAACGTCAGGCATGGACTAACCCCCGCCTTCGAGGGCATCAAGCCGCTCACTTAGCTTATTGATTGCCGCAACAAACATGCCCTGCATTTCCAAAGGTCGCAGAAAATGCCGGTCCTCGCCCTTGTCGTATTGGTAAACCGCAAAGTCCTCGATACCCGCTTCCGTCATCGCCGCCTTGACTTGCTGGGCAAACAAACCGGCGTGTGGCCTGCCGTGTGAAACGACACCCTCTGGAACATCGACTAGATATTTTTCCTCGTACTCAACCTCTCGCTCAACCGGAATATATTTCTCTGGATTGCCGGGGTCTGGCTCCATCGTCGTTTCGGTTCGCGTCGCTTTGCGGATAGCCTCTTTCGTGTGCGCCGGAATGACCGTATCTTTGAACGAATACCAGTGCGCATCCAGCGCGCCGATGAAGCTCAACGCCTGATCCCCGTCAATCAAGCCAAGGTCATCTTTTCTGCGCTCGTCGGAAACCGTGACAGCGTTCTGAACGTAAAGGTTGTCCCATTCCAAACTTGTCGAACCCAAGTCCAACGACTCTGTTGCGGACGGAAGAAAATCTAACCCGGCCTTTATGTCCGTGGTCGAAATCATCAAGTCGTTTGCTGTGCCGACACCAAACCGCAGATCGACATTGTTTTGCGATTCGAACAAAACGTGCGCCCCACTCGCCGCTGTGCCAACCTTAAGGGCGCTAGACCCAACATGCTGAACCTCCCACGCCGTATCGCCAATGGCAGCCATCTTTGTAATGTACCAAGGGGATGCGCCGCGCGGCACATGGACGGCGTTCTGAATCACTCGGTTCGTGGTATTCGTGGAATTGTCTGTGACGGTCGCAGCGGTCGCATTTTGCGCCCAGATCGTGTTATTTGTCGCGCTTGCACCAAATGTTATCGCCGTAACCGCATATTGCGCGCGAACCTCACAGCGAGTCGTGCTTGCGGCCAGAACAATTGACGTGGCGCTAAAATCGCCGCGCAGAACGTGCCCGCTGCCCGAAATTGTCAGCGCAGAAGGGTTAGATATCCGGCTGCCCTCGTCGATGTAGCAATAAATACTGTCTGCGTGGAAATCTATGCCCTGCGCCGAGCATCCAATGATGGACGTGACGCGAGCCGCATTGAGTTCCATTATCTTGTGACCGCCCGCGTGCAGCCCGATAAAGCGCCGTATGCCGTTGGTAGACAACTCCGTTGCAGGGCCAGAAATTGCGGGGTCAGTCGTCGTGGTGCAGCCAAACTCGCCACCAATCCAAGCGAAGTTAGTCCCGCCCGTTGCGCCTGCCCCGTCATCCTTGAAGTCCACGCACGGGCCGGCGCAATTGACGATCTCAAAATCTATAAACCGTTGGTTGTTCTTACCAACCGGGACGTTGACGCCGTTTCCGGTGTAGGTCGAGCCGTCGCCATTCATCTTGCCATTCATCAGTACCGCGTCGGTCCCGATGTCGAACATGTCACCGTTGAAGCCCTTGGTAATTGTGCGCCCGGCAAAGTCTAAAGTGAACTCGTTGGGAATCGTTACCTTGTTCGCCAGCGTGAAATTGCGGGTTAGTCGAACATAAGCAGCCCCCGCCGCAATAGCAGATTCAAGCCTTTCAGTGTCGTTAGCTCCCGCGTACTGATCCAGTGATCCGATAACATCCGTCGATGACGTGTAATCGTTTACAGTCCATACCGTCGCGCCGTCCGCATCCTTGAGAACAAGGGTCAGCAATGCGCCTGACCAAAACACGTTTGAGACAATGCCGGAGCCATTTGCAAAGAAGCCCTGCGTATTTGCGACAAGCGGATTCGGGAGTGCTGTAGAAAGCCCCGTATCGCTGTATATCGCCACCTCGGTTGTGGTTCCGTTTGCGTAAAAATACAGGCTCGCATTCGGGACAACATTGCCGTTAAGGTCAATCGCTTGAAGCGTTGGATTCTTGAATGATGCACTCATGGTACAGCCCTCAAAGCGTTAGGATTGGAAAGGATGGACGGCTCTGGCACATCAATAAGACCGCCCTCAATAAATGAGGCCAGATCGGCGCTCTCTTCCTGAGAAAACGCCACATCGTCAGCCAACCGGCCCATAAAATTGATGCCGCGCAGCGTTGATTGCGGAACTCGCACCCCTGAACCAATCAAAAGATTGCGGCCAGCATTGGAAGTCAAAATGCGCCCAATCCACATGGTAGGCAAAAGGGCAAGGGCATCCCCGATTCCCCGTATGCTCGAAACCGATGTTGTACCTGACATAGCGCCGCCAATATCAGTCGTTGACTGCGATATAATCGAGTTGACCAACTCGACATTATTCAGCAGTGCCATATCTGCATCTGTAAGCAGGTCCGTCACACCGCGTGCGCGTGCGTTACTGATGGCCCGCGTCAAGCGTGCTTGATTTACGGCTTGTCCACGCGCGTTTGTGTCAACCACCCCGTTGATAATTGATTCAATCGCGGACGCCCGAACAGCTCTGCCCGGCGATGTTTCCGCCCAACTGTCAACACCTCGACGGTTGGCAAGGTCTGTAAGGCTATCAATAATTGCAGCCGTGCGCCGAGATGGGATGCTGCCTCGCAACAAGCCTTGTATGAATGCGTCTGCGCTCTCCTGTGCGGCGGCAATTTGAGGAATATCCGTTTGCCTCAAACGCTCAATGGACCTTGCCGTGCGATTCACTGCATCCATCTCATTGCGCGTAAGCATCATGCCAAGTGTGGACTCATTGCGGCCCTGATACTGTGCCAACCGCTCCGGCAGATTCATAACGTCCCTGAGAAGGTCCGCCTTGAAACCGTTTGTAATTTCTTGCCAAGCAGCAGCGCCTTGCTCCCCGCTGGAATCCAGAATGCGGCGAAGGTCGCGCACTTGGTCAACATTGCCCGGCTGCAAAAACCGCTCTGCCATTTGGTAAGGACGGTCGCTGCGAGCGATTTCAACAATCGTGCTTTGGTCAAGGTTGGAAAACCGCTGCGCCGCCGCCTCTTGTGCAGACCTCCAAGCGCGCAAAGCATCCGGCCCAACAGGATATGTGACACCATCAGCGCCAATTTGCGCTATCGGGCTGTCCATTGCCTCACCTAGAGCAGCACGAAGCTGGTTTGCGGTCGCGGCAGGAAGGCGGACGCCCTCGACGCCCGGTTGTGACATATCGTGCAAAGCGCCGCGAAGCCTGAGCAAATCTTCAACGCCCATTTCGGCATGGTCAATCTCTCGCCAAGCAGCAATAAACCGTCTAAGGGGGGCCGTCCCTTCGGGGTCAACCTGAACCGGACTCCCGTCCCTCCCCGGCAAGGGGCGCAGTTGGTTTTGTTCGATGCGGTCGATAGCCTTATTAACCGCAGCCACATTAAAGCGGAAGTCCCCACCAGCGCGTGCAGCAGTATAGAGAGCGTCAACCGCCTCGCGTGATGTTGCTTCGTAGACCTCACGTCCAGCACGGATCGCCGCGCCGACTTCCTCCACAGGAATGTCCGTGACACCCAAAGATGCGCGCAAATCCCCCGCAAACGCCTGGTTCAATTCTTGCGTAGCGTCCATCAATTCCTGTCGCGCCGTTCCCGCCGTCGCGGGGTCGCTAATGCTTTCCAGTGCGTTGACAAGAACTTCGTTTTGTCGCTGCGCATAATTGTTGATGCGCGGCCAAATGCGAGAAGCAACAGACGATATACGCTTGATAATTTCGGCTGGACCTTGGCGGACGACCTGTTGCGGCATAAGGCCGACACGCTCAGTTGACGCACCCAACCATGCAGGCGTGCGCGGAGCGCCCGGCAAATCTGCCAGCTCCCTCATTGCCTCAGCCGCTTCCATGCCCTGTTCCGAAACGCCCATTGGACCAGTTTGAACCATTCGGCCAATAATGGATTCCAGACCGAAGCCCGCTGCGCCGCCGAGACCGCCTGCAATGCCGCTGCCGACAACTTGTTGCGCTTGGCCTCCGATGTCTTGCGCCTGAACACCCTGAACGCTTTGCACGCCCTGTCGAACAGCCTCACCACCCGCACCGCCAACAGCACCAGCACCGACATACCTAAGCAGCTTTAGAACACCCGACAGTACTGCGCTGCCTCCCCTTGTGGCGATCAATGCCGCACTCTCTGCAGCAAGTTGTTCCGCCCCCGGCGCAAGAATGTTCGCTGCGCGGTTTCCCAACTCAAGCGTGCCTGCAGCGACCGTGTTTGGAATCATCATAGCGCCATCAGATTCCTCCATTGGCTCAGCGAGGGTTTCAGCCATTGTCGGGCTGACAAAAGACACCGGATCATCCGGCGACCTGCGCCACGTTGGGCGACCTTCTGTCATAACGGACGCGGGATAATACTCGGCTTCTGGATACTCTCGACGAAGGCGCATTTGGCGCTCTGCATCATTGTCGGCGCGCGCCATGCTGATGCGAGAGGCATCCCCGCCATACTGAGGCAGGTAATCACGCGCAATGTTTTCTGCGGGGCGCTGGTTGCTTCCAGACAGCCCTTCAAGTATGCGCTCTGTCATTGCAGCCGCATCGCCCGTGTCTTCAGAAGCACTTTGCTGCTCCAAGATGCGGCGTGTCATTTCATCGGCGGATTGGTCCTGCACTGGCATTATTCGGCCTCCGCAGCGCCAGCCATTTGAGCGCGTGTGATCTGCAAAGCAACTCTGATAGCCTCGGTAATTTGCTCTTCGCTAAAACCTGCCGCGCTCATTGGGCCGGTAATTCGCTCAGTAACAACTGTCGCATCAACTCCCCCATCTGCATTTATAAACGGATAGGGCATCGTCCCGCGAGAAAGCAACGCTTGACGGTTTGCGGTTGTAATTGCCAATGGATAAGACATGGCGAGCCCCTCCATAGCGCGCGTGCGAGTGGAAAGGTTTTCTGTGACGCCCACTATTTCGGCGGCAATCGCGCGCTCTTCTGCGGTAATCCGCCCCGACTCTTCCCCTGTGAACAAGGCAACAGACTGCGCCACATTAACCTGCGTTATGGCGCGCAACGCCGCTAAGTCGTCGGCTGTAGCGCCCGAAATAACCTGAGCGACATTTGACCCAGCATCCCGCCCCAAAACTTGCTCGACAACGCCCGCCGCTCCTCCGGCCAAACCGCCTAACCAACCAAAAGCACCCGTTGGTGAATTTGACACAGCGTCAGCGGCAAGCAAAATTGTCGATGCTTGGTCCTCGGCTGCGGCTCGCGCCTCAACCGCTCTGTCCCTAGCGCCCCGCCCCTCCATCGCTTGCCCGCCTGCAACCGCAGCGGCCAGATTGCTTACACCCCGCCCAAGAGCGCCAAGGCCGCTATCACTAAGCGGGGCTGTATTCCCGACCGGCGTTACCTGACCATTTGCCAGATTTACCTGATACGTTCCCCGTCCACCAGCAGGATAGCGCGGATCACCTCGCTCGATGCGCTCGTATCGTGCGGGCGTCTCTGTAGTCGCTGCGAACTGGCCCAACCGCTCTTGTGCCTCTTCAACAGAAATGTTCAAACGGCTTGCAACACCTTGCGCCACTATCCCAGCGTCCCGACCGGATGCAACCGCCTGCGCGCCATTCTGAAAGATTGTGTTCTCACGCTCTTGCTGAGCCTGTGTTTGACGTTGGCGCGCATCAATAAAGCGAAAGGCGTTCGCCTGCTCTTCACGAGGAAGCTGCGCAGCCAACGATACCTGCTCTTCGTATGAGAGGGGCCGTGGAGCCGCTGGGGCTTCCTGTGCTGGCGGGATAGCACCGCCAACCCACCCACCGTCAAACGACGCCTGAAAGGGTTCTGATTGCTCGCTTTGAGGCCCTGTGCCGCCAACAAGCAGGTTCATAATCTCACCAGTACGGCGTGCCTGTGCCTGTGCAGCCGCTTGCTCCATTTGAGCCGCTTGCTGCGCCAAACGCCGATCCGAAGCATCGTTGAACGCGCCGATAAAGGCGGGTCCAGGCTGTGCCATGATGGAAATACGAGACATTAACCGAACATCTTCCCTAGCGAATTGCCAAGCCCACCCCAAGGGATACCACCCAAGGCGTTGCCCCAAATCGAACCCTGCGCGTTAGCGCCTGCGCCGCTGATATTGCCGAGGTTAGCCGTCAAATCACCGCGCGCACCCATAAGCTGCCCCATCGTTCCAGCGCCCATTCCGGCAAATCCGCCGAAGTCTGTTGGCTGTGACAGGCCCGCGATACCAGCCATGCGATTGTAATAGTTGCCGTATTCACCAGCCGCCAAGCCCTGTCCGTATTGCGTGATGTCGCGCAACTGGTTGCCAGACATAAGCATTCCGCGTGACGCTGCCGAGGAATCAAGGTTTCGAATGCCCTCATTCAAACGGAACTGGTAATCAGGCGATGTGAAGAAACGGTCAAACGCTTCCCGCTGCCGGTCATCGGTGAAGTTATAGCCCGGCCCGCCCATGCCATTCGGGGTCATGTGTTCAGGAGGTTGACCGCCGCCCGTTTGAGGTTCGATACCCGGTTGCTGCGTTATTCCTTCGCCGCCGCCCGGTGTGCCGCCCGTCTGCACGTTGACACCCGGAGGAACACCCGTTTGCCCCGGTGGCTGCGTGCCGCCCGTTACAGGAGGATTTGTAGGCGTGCCGGTATAGCCGCCGCCAAACCTGTTGATGTTGGGGTCAATCTGGTCATACGGGCCTTCGCCGCGACCGCCGCGATAGTTTTCAAGATAGGGCATTAGTATATCTGCCTCATAAGTCCGCCGTCAGGATTTCTTGGCCCAGCCCCCATATGCGGGTCAGCGTTTGCGTAAAAGCCGCCCGGTGGAACATAATTGGCAAGGAAGTTCGTGATATTATTGTTCCCGCCCGGCTGCGCGATACCTTGCGCGCCCGGTATATTGGTCGCAGGGTAGAAGTCAGCAGGCCCGCCCAAGCTGTCCGGTGTCGGGGCCGCGTAAATATCGCCAAGCCCGTACAAATCCGTGATCTGCTGCAAAGCCGAGTTCGAACCGCGTTGACGAGGGTAATTCGCCATCGCCATATTGTTCATCATCTCACGCTGGAAATCGAGATTCTGATTGGCAATACGCTCTTGAGCGGCATAGCCCTCACGCGAGATATTTGCTTGGTCGCGGGACGCGCTCTTCTGACTGTTGGACTGAAACAATCCACCAAGAACAGAGCCCGCAATCGGGGCAAGAAGGTTCCAAATCATTAGTAATCAACCTCGTTTATGCGCAACCCATCAAGCCTGAATAGTGTCGGGTCAGTAAAGCGAACTCGGAACACACGGCCCGGTGGGCGCAATGTGCCAAGTCTCGTCGTGAACATTCGTGTAGAAAACTCACCAACTCTGCCGGGATAGAGGTTTCGGGCGTTGGTGTAGGACTTGCCGCCGTCATCACTCCAATCCAACAAGATGATTGGGTTTTCGCCTTGGCCTGCAATTAGGCCCGCGCCTCTGGCACCGTCCAAAACCACTGTATCACAAGAAATAGCACTTTGTGAAGGGACGAATACTGAAGCCTCCCTCGCAAGTATATTTCCATCTTCTGTGTAGACAGTTTTGCTTTGCGTATAGATGTTGCCATTATACCGAGAAGCTGCATAATGATTGCCCCCGCGAAACACATAGGCGTAGGGGATATAACCGTCAGTGTTGCGTGATCGGCGTTCGTGCCACTCACCTGTGCTGGTGTCAAAGACATAGGCGCTGTCAGGCTGGCTCACCAATACAAATTGATGACCGTCCTCAATGTAGAAGGACATGCGCGTATCTGCCGAGCCCATTTTCTCTGAAATCGCGGGCGTTGAGATTGGTGTTGCTTGGTATCCGTCAAGCCGATAGACTACTCGGTCCGCTCCGGTCCACACGATAGCCTGATTGACCAGCACAGCGGCTCTCGGCCCAATGCACCCCTTTTCGATAATTCCGCGCGTATCCCTTTGGAATGGCGCGTTGGCGTCTCCTGTCGAAACCCACACTTCCGTTGTGTTTGTTCCGAACAAGACGATTGCATTGCGCTGGGAAACCAGAGCGACCAGATCATCACCGCTGAACTCTGCCGTAGCAAAATTGAGCGAATCAAATGTTGTCGTCAGCACGTTCGACCAATAAAACCGCGACGAGTCATTTGGGACAACCACAAAGCGGCCATCAATGTACGCCGCCGAAACAAAATTAAGCGCCGCGTCAACCGTTTCCGTTGCGAATGTTGTCCCGTCATAGGAATAGACATTCCCGCCCGCGACCAGAATCATCTCGTCAATGGTAGAAAAGGCCGCAGACACCGCTTCAGTACCAGCAACCGACGCTGACACCGCCGTCACCACGCCAGCCTCGTTGATGCGTGACAGATTGGCATCATGCACCACGAAAATGTCATTCCCGAACACGCCCTGCTGATAGAAGATACCCCGAATAGTTCCCGAAAGAGACTGGTAGGCTGTCAGGCCCGGTGTGGGGTTCAGCGTGTATTGGCGGTCTTTTTGGTTCGGTGCGGCTTCCGCGTACAGGTTCACAAGCCCCAGCGGCGGTGCGCCAAAGGTGGTGCGGACGTAGAAACCTGGGCCAAACCCAACGTACATTTTAAGCGCCTGCCGGTTGAACGCGACGAGTCATGCTGACATAATAACGTGCGGCATCGACCGTACTGGCTTCAAGATACAATGTATCGCCCGCCTGCAAGGTGTGGTTAGACAGAGAGGGGGTGATATTGTCCGAGGCGGGAAGAACCAACGGCCCGAACAAAACATCATCAGCCGTGCTTCCGCCGACATAGACATTGACCTCACTGACCGAAGTGGTCGTCAGGTTGTTAATTGATACCTTGTTGACGCGCGCCACCCATCCTGTCGGGATCGTGGTGATGAGAACCGGCGTGGTAACACCAAGTTTCCCAGTGAATCGTTCGTCTCGAATGTTACTCATGTTTCGCTCCTAAGATGCTAACCGCGCCGTGAATGTTGTGTCTGCGCTAAGGCTTACACCATCTGCTCCTGTTGGGGCCGATGTGATGTCAAGACACAATGCAAGTGTGACATTTTCTCCGTCAAACGTGCTTGCGTCTGTCCCAAAGTAATACCGTGCCGCTGTCGATGAATCAGCGCGGGCCGATTGCAGGTCGTTGGCGTTCTGTGTGACGATACCGCCCCCACCGGATGAAAACGTGAGTCCCGCCGTTGCCCCCTGCCAAATCTGCACTCGCGCCGTTCCTGCCGAACTAGCGTCCGACTTGATGGCAATGTTGTCGCTCGCAGAAACAATCGCATAAATAGACCATTGCGCCTGAACGGCGGCATCCGTCGCCGCAGCGTCTGAATCGGTATATTCGGTTTCCAGAATGAGAAATAAAGCCTCATCTGATAGGGACACTGACGGGAAATACACCTTGGCGACTACAGCGGGGTACGTGTCATCATACGTGTCGGCAGTAGCGTTCCCAGCCAAAACCTCTGTGTTTGTACGCCTTACGACCGTGCCGTTGTCATACCATTGTGTGCCGTTGTCAGAATCGACGTAAAACCGCTCCCTCGTTGGCGTAGGAGCGCCCGAATCCGTCTCAATAAGTGCAAACCCACCCGCAACAAGCTGCCGGTTGACCTCATCTTGAAACGCCAGGTTCCCCGTTCCGCCAATCGGCGCAAACTCTTCCCCACCAACAAGAGAACCAAATGTTCCCAACTGGTCGCGGACCTCCGCAATCTGCGCGTCAACATTCGACAGCGAAGCCGTCTGCGTGGATTGCAGCGCGTTTATACGGCGGCGAAGGTCTTCCAGTTCAGCCAGTGAACCATCATCAGCGCCAAGGGACGCAATCAGCGCCTCAAGAGCATCGGCAACCGATTCAATGCGCGCCTCAATGCTCGATATGCTGGCCGAGTCGTCAAAGCCTTCATCATTGTATTTGCCGGTGCGACTCCACACCCCGTCAAAAAACTCTCCCCAAGCGGTCGAAGGAAAGACAGGCTTCCCGTCAACATGGCCTAGCGGTTCATTGGCTAGAGGTATGGTGACATTGCGAGGGCGTACATTCGTCATCGACGCCCCCTGCGAGACGGCCTGATAAACGTGCTGACAGGCTCCACATCAAACGCAAGCGCGTCCTGAAGGGTCTGACGTGCCGTGGCCTGCAAACGCTGAATGGTGGTCACGTCCTGCGAACGATAGGACGGGATAAGGCGCGCAGCCAAATTATACAAAAGCGGCTCATACCATTCCTGCGGGAAATCAGGCGTGTTCGAATTAACGTCGAAGTCCTCGACCGTCCGCGTATAGGTGTATTTGACACTCCCGCCCGCGTCATCTTCCATCAAGGGCCATATCTGCAAATTGCCGGTCGCAAGCTGCGGATCGTAATAGAACAGCGTCGGTGACGATTTTGTCGTCTTGTTCGGCAGTTCGTCATATTCTTCACGGCTGATCTGCGTCATCGTGCGCTCATTGCCTGTGCTGTCCACATAGCGCATATTCATAAACCGCAAGGGCCGATAGGTTTTGTCGCCGCCTGCGCCAAACGTATAGGGATTTGTGTCGTCGCCCTGATTGTTTACAAGTGTCAACGAGCCGCGCGTCACCATCCACAGATTATGCCCCGACACCTGCCAGTGCTTAATCATCGAATTGAGAGCGCGAAGAGCCTGTGCCTGCATATCGGGCTGAATCTGCTCGTCCGGCGCAATAACGGCGCACTCAATCAGGGCGTCCTTGATAAGAGTGCCTGCGGTAACGCTGTAATCTGTTGTGCCTGAAGTCGTCATGTCGAAGCATCCCCGCCGCGAAGGTTCATTGTCACTTCCCACGTCGCCTCGGTCGATGTGACACCAAAGTCAGCAACCAGGCGCACGCGCGTTGCGTTGTGGCCTATAGGTACGCTTGTTTCACTCCCCGACACAAATGCCTGAACAGTCAAGTTCATCAGCGGGTCGTTAAGCCGTGTCCATGTCACGCCATCATCTGACCGCTCAACATAGAGATTATTGCGGATTGCGCTTGCCGTGGTCAGCGTGAAATTGAGATACGAAACGTACTTCTCTGCCGCGAGCGTGACAGTACCTAGCACAATAAGCGCATCTGTGTCTGTCGTCTCACCAACCGAAGTCGAACCCAATAAAACAGAGTCAGGCGCTTCCGGCCTTGCCTCCCTCACGCCAAAGTCATCGACAACACCGCGAACAAACTCTTGCGGATTGCGCTCGTCAAATTGCTCTTTCCAGACAAGCAGGCCATCCCATTGTTTGCGCACATCGCCCGACAGAATGCGCAAACCCGTATTGTCACACCGGACATAATGCTCATGCGTGATGTTCTTGGGTATCTTACCGCGTCTGCGTGCTGAACGAATCCGGGCCATGATTAGCCTTTCTGTTCTTCTGTCGCTATCAGGCCAGCATTGCCCAACGCTTCGCGGGCTTCCGCCTCATCTGCAAAGACCATGAACGCCGTCTCGCGCCATTGCAATTCGCCGCCGACAACCTCACCGTTTTCGTCAATCTCTCCGCCAACCATTACCGGCGAGTCACCCGCCCATGTGTTGAAAGGCGTTACAGGTTCAGGCTTTGCCTTGTGTTTGGCGAGGTTCTTTTCCAAATCCTTCACCGCGTCGTCGTGCTGTTTCTTCACGGCCTTGCGAAGATCAGTGCGGGTTTTGCGCTTGCCGACCAGTGGCTTTTCCTTAAAGTCAGAGTCAGGCCGCTTGTCAAAGTCATCCAGATACTTGCGGGCCTTTTCTTCCGCCTTGACCAACCGCTTATCAAAAGCCTTCTGGTCAGTGACTGCGATATTGACGTGATAGCCTTCGACGTATCCCGTAACAGGGCGATATTCATGGCCCTCGGTATCTGTGACAGGCTCGCCATAGATGGGGATTGGAACGTGAACGGCAGAAGGTCCGATGAAGTTGGTCATGTTGACATCGCCTGAAGTTGTGCGTCTGTCAGCGTACCTTCACCAATGGCAATGCGGTAGATATAGCCACGACAGGGCGCACTGCCGTTCGCGGAACCGACCGACAATGTTGTCAGCGTCGGCAAATCAACGGCGCTATCCGAACCTACAGCCGCGCCATTTACTGAAACCTGTAGGTCGTCCGTCGCCAAAGAGAGCGCCGTTTTGAACGGCAAGCCTGTGTCTGTTTTACCGGCTACCAGCCCAGTATCGCCAGCCGCCGTTTCTGAATATACCGCACCGATATTGGCAGAGAGATTGTAAACTTGCAGCCGCTCACCCGCCGCTCCGTATAATTGCAATACGATTTGGCCGCCTGAAGAAACGGCTGCGCCATCTCTATATTCAGCATCCACCAACACCCAAAACCCCTGCGACGGGTCAAGATTGCCGACATTCGTCCAGCGGGACGCGGTGGTGCTTGTCGTTGGGATGTAGTCTTGAGCCGTTGCGCCGGTTTGTAGCTGGGCCCGCGCGATGAATACCCCATCACCATCGGCTGCGGACGACACCGTACCGTAGCTCGCGCTCGAACTGTCTACCAAATACAAGTAGAATGTCTGGTTCGTGGTAGCAAAGCCCGTAAAAGTGACGATGCAGCGGTAATAACCATCGCCCAGAGCCGTTACTGACCCCGTTGCTTTTGTGCCAGACGTGCCGACCGAGCCATCAGTCAGATCGAAATTGCAAAACCCCTGCCCGTCGACACTTTGAAGGATTTGCACGTAATCCACACCGTCAGCCTTCACATCCCAATAAATCGTGAACGGGTCAGCGCCGGGAGTAGCAGCTCTTCCGAAGCGTTTCACTGTGGCGGTCCCGGTGTTAGACCGTAAAGCGCCGTCAGCGTATGTCGTGTTTAACTTAGCCCAAGCCGCATTATCGAACTCCTCCGAATACGTCAGGAGATTAGTAACCAACCCCAGATCAACAGAAGCCGTGTCCGCGCCCGCAGAGGCGCTTGCGCTTGTGGTGGGAATGTAAGGCGTGGCGACAGAGCCGGTTTCGAGTTGTGCGCCCCACACCACCGTGGCTAATCCATCGACCCCAGCCGGGCCAGACGTCATTGCAGGATAAACATACAGAGAGTGATTGCCCGTGGAGACAATCGTCACCGTCACCGCTACTCGATACCACCCGCCTGCCAGCGCCTCCACATTCGTTGTGCCAGCACCAGCGGTGATCGACAAAACCGGCACCCCGGCGGTCCACGTCGCATTGACCAGCGCAACCCACGCAAACGGGCTATCAAACGCGATAGCAAACGACATTTCCGTGGCGGTATCTTCTTTGATGTGAAGCGAATAAGTCACCACGTCCGATGCCGTAAATGAAACCGAATATCCGCTTGTAGCAAACGAGGCATTACTAACCGCCGTTGTCGGGTTCCAGATAGCCAACTGCCCGCCCGCCGGATCAGTCCGATACTCTAAGCCCGCCGATTTAGCGCCCCAGTCTGGCGTCGAAAAACTGTCCGACTGGCGCACCAAATTAGTCGCACCCGCATCGACGGCCAAGCCTTTGTCTGTACGCCGCGGAAGCTGTGTCGTTATCGCGCTGGATGTCGTGGCAACATAGGTGTCTTGGGTGGTGACTTTGCGAATTTGAGCGCCCCAAAGGTAGACGCCAGACGTGCCATCACCAGTGTAAGACACAGTTGTGCCAGTACTCACAAGCCTTACTTGTGCGTTGTAAGACGTGGTAGCTGTCGTAAATGTGATAGCGCAGCGATACCAGCCGTTGCCCGCGTCAGAAATCGAGGCCGATCCTAACGCAGTGTTAGTAACTGAACCGGCGTCAATATCAAACGTGGCGCTTCCTACACCCGCTAAAATTAGGTTGATAAGTGTGCGACCGTTTGGCTTGGCATAGACTGAAAAGGTGTATGCCGTCGCATTTGTAACCGTGACGCCATCATAAACAATGTGTTCGCTTGTCCCCGTGTCTTCAATAAGCGCATCTGCTGTCGTTGTGCCGTCGGGCGCGGTGCTGGCGTCCGCTGAAATCGAAGACCCGCTTTTATTCCAAGCCGCGTTGCTGAAATCTTCCGAATACGTAAGCAGGTTTTCTTCCGTAAACGGAATGAGCGTTCCATCTTCTTTGTCAGAATACCGCGTACCCGTCCGGCTGGCAGTCCAGCCGGGAATATCATCAAGGCTGGATACAGTTTTCTTGTTCACCCAATAGCGGTTCTTGGTGAAGTCGTAATCCACACCCGGTTGAGTGCGGACATAAGGGTTCACCTGCCCGTTAGGCGCACTTCGAAATGTTGCGGGCCTTACAGAAAGCCGCGACTTGTAGCGAGGGCCGTAACGCATTACTGCGCCCTATAGTAGACAGTCATGTCATAGGCAGCGCCGTCAATCGCGCCATCCGTTGTGAAAACCACATCGCCTGTTCCGCCCGCGCCAGGATCATTAAAGCCACCAAAGGACGTGAAATCCATCACGCCACTACCAAGAGGCAGCACCGCAATCGTTACATCTGACGCGCGGTCCCAATAAATGTGGACATAGTTAAAGCCATTGATTGCGTACTCAATGCGCTCAATCTGAACCTTGGTCGCAGCTCTGCCAGCCGGGTTAAGCAGAGCCGACACGTCAATCTTGGCAACCGCGCTTTCCCCCGTACCGTCTGACTGGTTGGTGAACCGTGTTATGTAATCACCACGCGCTTTGCCGTTCCACGCGGTTACAGTAGATACAGTATCAGCCATTTATGGCCTCCATGAAAACGGGGGCTCGAAGCCCCCGCCAGTTAGCTAGAAGCTGTGACTTGCGCAGCCTGTATCGCGGTATTGACCGCGTTCAGCGTGGTCTGCAATTCCTTGAGTTGGAGATTCAAATCAAGAATCGCAGCGTTGACCGCCGCATTGACAGCCGCATCAGTGTAGGTGTCACTCGTTGACAGAGCAATGTCAGCCACGTCAGCAAGCGTCCCATCCACAGTGCCGGTCAGTGTGCCAGCAAGGTTCGCAACAGCCGCCACCTGTGCGTCTGAGGAATTAACCAGCGGGCCTTTAATCCCATTGGGAAAATTAGTTGGTTTGACCATATTGGCCTCCGTTTAAGCGGGAGAAAAGGGCGGAGCCGTTAAGCCCCGCCCATAATTCACCTGACTTATGCAGCACCTTCAGTGCCGTACACGCCACGCCAATCCGCCCAGTCGAACTTGTACCGCTCGACGGCTTTCGCCTTCGCATTCTCGGTATCAAAGTCCTTGTCGCGGGTGAAGGCCAACTTCATACGCTCTTGATAGAGCATACCAGTACCATCAGGAATGTCGGTGCGAATGTAGAACGCATCGGTGTCTTCCAGATAGTTGTTGACCACATACCCACCAGGCAGAACGCCCATCGACCGCATCGCGTTGGTTGCGTTGTTGGCCGTGTCGTTTTGCAGATTGGATTTCATAATCCGCTCGGCGTTGAACTGGTTGCCGTTTGCAATGATGAGTTTTTGACCCTTCAGTGCAATGCGCAGACCAGCCGCGTCTTTCGCGTTGCCAATCTGGACGAGCAAGTCTTCCAGAGCGACTTCGGAAAGGTCAGCAGCCACAGCCAGCGTGTTCGACTGATTGCCGGTTGGCGTCGGGTGTGCCGTGCTGAGCAGGGAAACGCCGTCACCGCCAAGATATGAACCGCTGGTGCTTCGGTCATAAACCAGAGCGCCATTGATTTCCTTGGTGATGCGCATAGAGCGGGCAAGGCGAGCAGCGCGAGAACGTGACTGTTCAAGATACTGATTGTCTGCCAACTCTTCCATCGTCACGATATAGCCAAGGGCCATTGTGACGTTTGCAGTCTTGCGCTCGTAGCCTTGCTGATCCGCGTCATAGCGAACAGCGCCGCCTTGAGGCTTGACTTGTGCGAGGCCCATGCCGATTGACTCGACACGCTCTTCATACGACTTGTCGGAACGAACAGTGTCAAACAAATCCTTGCATTGCAAAGGATACTGATTGTACTGCACGCCAAACCACTTCGCGACCCCCGGCCAAAGAGCCTTGGGGTGGTTGGAAGTGGAGATGATTGATCCAGCCATCTATTTGCTCCTTAGATCGAGGTGACAGGACCGCCAGGACGAAGCGCGTGATTTACAATCATGCACTCCCACACAGC
>Ga0316204_10003746_pt1 | contig 29399 bp, 24 predicted proteins | sample 6monrhotite_MG_2_FD_205661 | JGI IMG/M metagenome (GOLD analysis project Ga0316204, IMG submission 205661) | Microbial mat bacterial communities from mineral coupon in-situ incubated in ocean water Damariscotta River, Maine, United States -... | ecosystem: Environmental > Aquatic > Marine >...
CGAGACGACGCTCAACAACCGGATGTATGGCAAGCAGCTCTCGTTCCTGGCCAAGAACGAGGACACCTGGACGGGGACCGACGAGCTGGCCTTCAAGACCCTCAAGTGGACCCTCGACAAGATGGCCCCGCCCGCCAAGCGCGCCTTCCTGCACAAGGTCCCGGCCGAATACGGCGTGACCGGTGTCGTCGCGGGACGGACCGAGGCGGTTCACGAGAAGACCCTCGAGGCCTGCTGGCGCCAATACTGCGTGCCGGTCCAGGGCCAGGCGGACATCCTCGTCTCGGGGATCCCCTACCTCTGCCCCTACAACGCCAACTCGATCATGAACCCGCTCCTGGTTCACTGCACGGCGCTGGGCTACTTCTACAACATGTATCGCGGCAAGCCCCTCCTGCGGAAGGGCGGCGTGATGATCATCGCCCACCCCCTCCGCGACGAGTGGCACCCCGATCACCACCCGAGCTACATCGAGTTCTTCCACCGGCTCCTCCCCGAGACCCGGGACAGCCACAAGCTCCAGCACAAGTACGAGAAGACCTTCGCGGAGGACCCGGCCTACGTGCAGATGTACCGCTACGGGAACGCCTATCACGGCGTGCATCCCTTCTACATGTGGTACTGGGGCGAGGCCGGCAAGCTCAACACCGGCAAGGTGATCTGCGTCGGCGCGACCAACCAGCGCGTGGCCGAGATCCTGGGCTGGGACACGGCCGCGACCATTGACGAGGCCATAGGCCAAGCCCGGAGCTTCCTGGCCGACGCCGACGCCTCCATCACCCTCCTCCACCACCCGCCCATCTTGATGACGGACGTCTCGTGACCCAAGAGCACACCTACGCCGCCGCAGGCGTCGACGTCGCAGGCGAGGGCGCAGCCCTAGCTGGCCTCCTGGGCTGGGTTCGCAAGAGCCACGCTCTCCGTCCCAAGGGGACGCCGGGTCACCTCGGGGTCGACGTGGGCTACTTCGCGAGCGTCCTCGACCTGACGCCCGAGATCGGGCTCGCCGTCGCGGCGGACGGCGTGGGGACCAAGCTCCTCGTGGCCCAGCTCGCCGACCGCTACGACACCGTGGGCGTGGACCTCGTGGCCATGAACGTCAACGACCTGGTGTGCGTCGGCGCCGAGCCCATCTCGATCCTGGACTACGTGGCCGTCGAGGGCCTCGACCCCGAGATGCTCGAGCAGATCGGCAAGGGCCTCTACGAGGGCGCCGAGCAGTCAGGCGCCGCCATAGCCGGCGGCGAGCTGGCCCAGATCGGGGCCATGCTCCGAGGGGCGCGCCCTGGCAAGGCCTTCGACCTCGCGGCCGTGGCCCTGGGAGTCGTCAACCCGGGACAAGTCAACCTGGGCGCCGACGTCGAGCCCGGCGACGTGGTCGTGGGCTGGGCCTCGAGCGGGATCCACTCCAACGGCCTCAGCCTGGCCCGTCGCGTCCTGATCGAGGCCGAAGGGGCCCCCGGCCTCGATGCGCCCCTGCCAGGTGGCGCTGGCGAGACCGTGGCCGACGCGCTCCTGACGCCGACCCGGATCTACGTCAAGGCCGCCCTCGAGCTCCTGCGCGGGAGCGGAGCCGAGGTCACAGCCCTGGCCCACATCACCGGCGGCGGGTTCCAGAACATGGCCCGGATCGCCTCGAGCTGCGGCTACACCCTCGACGCCCTCCCGACCCCGCCCGCGATCTTTCAGGCCCTCGAGGCCGGCGGCGTGCCCAAGAAGGATCTCTACGAGGCCTACAACATGGGCGTCGGAATGGCGGTCACGGTGCGGCCTGGCGGCGAGGAGGCGGCCCTCGAGGCCGCTCGCAGCCGCGGCTGGGAGGCTTGGGTCATTGGCAAGGCCACGGCCGAGGCCGGGATCCGGCTCCCAGGCGTCGGGCTCCAGAGCAGCGGCGAGGGCGGCTTCAAGTCGCTCTGATCGCCGCGCTCCGCGACCGATCGCGGCGAGCAACGTTTAGCTGAGTGAGCGCGCGAAGCTCGCCTCCAAGGACTCTCCGTGAATCACCCCAAATCAACTTCGCTGACATCTGTGCTGGCTGGCCTCTGCGTGAGCGCGCTGATCCCCTTTGGGCTCAGTCTGGGCGCGGCCGGTTGCGGCGGAAGCAGCAGTGGCTCCGTAGGCCAAGTGACCAACGCCTTGGTGTTCAGCCCCATCGATCAGAGCGTGCTCACGACCGCCCTTCAGGACCGCAGCTACGTGCAGACCTTTACGGTCACGAGCGGTGGGACGCCTTCCTATCGCTTCACCAACCTGAACAACTCGCTCCCGCCTGGCCTCTTCCTGCTCACGACCAGCGCAGACGGGGGGGCGGTTTCGACCGCGACTCAGACCAACGTCGTTGGGTTCCCAACCAACGCCGGCGCGACGCAGTTGACTTTCCAAGCCTTCGACAGCAACAACGATCGCACCGACCCCTTCTACACCCTCACCGTCAACCCCAGGCCAGCCAGCGAGAAGCTCAATGTTCTGCCTGTCAGCGGGACGGTCCTGATTTCTCCTCAGGTCGGGACGGCCTACGTCAACACCCTGACCGTGGGCAACGGGACGGCGAACTACAACTGGCGCGTGGTCTTCGGTGGACTTCCGCCCGGCTTGAGCTTCACCTCCAACCCGACGGGGAGCGATAGCACCCAGGGCGGGATCCGCGGGACCCCGACCCAAGCTGGGACCTGGTTCTTCGCGGTCGAGGTCGACGACCAGAGCAACCCGCAACGCTCCAGCGGCGGCGTGTTTCAGATCACCGTCTCCCAGTAGCTAGCGGTCGATATCGGCTCCTAGCCGAGACGATCCCACTTCCAAGCCGCTACCCTCCGCGGGACCTTCCCGGGCGGGATCAGGCATGGTTCTGTCTCATGCTCCAGAGCAGGCGGGAGATCACCGGGCGGCGTGTCTCCCCGGTGACGACCATCAAGAGCTTGGTGATCTTTAGGTTCTCCATGTCGGTGCAGAGGAGGATCAGCATCTCCCGCACGAAGTTCGTGTCGAGAGTGACGTAGTTGTCGGTGCCCACGGCCAGATCGACCCCCTTCTTCTCCCACCAGGAGAAGGGGTGGTCCTTGTAGGTCGGGAAGGAGCTGGTGAGCTTGATGTTCGAGGAGGGCAGGGCCACCAGTCCCACCTCCTTGTTGATCATCCGGTTGAGCACGTCGTGCTGGTAGTGCTCGACCTCCCGGGCCGCGTGGAACTTGATCTTGACGAAGCGCTGGGTCTCCTCGTCGTTGAGACGCTCCCCGGCCAGCAGCTTGGTGTGGATCTCTGGCTGCCGGCTCCAGTTCATCTCGGCCAGCTCCAGACCCTCCCTGGACTCTGGATCGACACCCACGCCTCGGAAGTTCTGCTCCATGGCCCGCTCGAAGACCATGTGGAAGTAGAAGTTCGGATTCACCCCCAGGCTGACCCCGTGCTCGAGGGTGTCTATGTGCCAAATGTTCATGGCGTTATCGACGGCCTGCACCCCCCGGCGCAGGGTGCGCCAGGTCTCGCCGTGGTGGCTGCGGATCCGGAAGCCCGAGAACTGCAGCTTGCGAAAGCCGAGCCGCATCTCTTCGAAGTGCGCCTTGCGGTAGTGCTGGCGCTCGTCCCCCACCGTGTCCACGTCGAGGACCTTCTCCCGCAGGAAGGGGTGCTTCTCCAGGAGCTCCTGGATGGTCTTGACCTGGTGGAGGAAGTCCTCCTGCTTGGAGGCAAAGCGCCCGCCGTCGAAGAAGGTGGCCTCCTTGCGGAAGGAGGGAGAGAGCACGAAGTCGAAGCGGGACTCCTCCTGCTGGTAGCGCACGAAGCCCTCGTGGAGACCGAGGAGCACGTCCTCGGGGCTCACGGCCTCACCGGGCAGGGACTCGACCGAGTCGGTGGTCGCCCGGGAGAGGGAGAACTTCAGCCTCACCTTGCCGACGTTGAACTGCTTGAACACCGTACTGGCCAAGTGGTAGGCCGCGGCCGCATGGGCTTCGCGGTCTCGCAGGACCAACTTGGCGAGGGTCAGCGAATGCAAGTAGCGGCCGAAGCTGGTGTTCCCCTTGAGCCGGATCAAGCGGTCGACGTCGCCCTCGCTGCGAATCGGCAGCGCATCGGGTCCGTAGACCTCGGTGATCTTCGCGGCGAAGGCCTCGGCGTCCGGCCCTTCCAGGAGGACCTTCAGGCGGGGAAAGACGAAGCTCGCGTCGAGCGCGCCGGTGAGGTGGGTGTGCTCGTCCTGAAAGGGCGCTGGGAAGGCCTTGAGGATCGCCTCCAGGGCTTTCCCCGTCGCGTGCTCCAGGAGGCGGTCGACGGTGACCGCGCCGCGGGCCAGGTCGAAGAGCAGGTTGCGGAACTCGACGACGGACTCGAGGGCGGCCGGCCGCTCCTTGAACAGGATCGAGTGGGCCGCCAACTCGAGGGTGTCGCCCAGGGAGACCCCGTTGGTCTCCGAGATGATCTTCGTCAGCGCTCCCTCGAGCTCTCGTTGATCCGCGTCGTTCATGCCGCTCCTCCGCTGGTTGGTTCGGGTCAGCCGCCCAGAGGCTACCCGGGGCATCCGTCCGCGCCCTGGCCCAGGCGGGCACTCGCAATTCGCCGCGGAATCACTAGGGAGGTGACGTCTTCGCCCTCAGCGACCTGACGGGCTAGTAGTGCCAGGGGTGCGCGCTGAAGTCCTGCTTTCGCTTCTCCAAGAACCCGTCACGCCCCTCCTGAGCCTCGTCGGTTCCGTAGGCCAGGCGCGTGGCCTCGCCCGCGAAGATCTGCTGACCGACGAGGCCGTCGTCGGTCAGGTTGAGGGCGAACTTCGTCATGCGCTGAGCCGTGGGGCTCTTGGAGACGATCTCCTTGGCCCAGGTCAGGGCCTCGGTCTCGAGCTCGGCGTGGGGGACGCAGGCGTTGACCATGCCCATGGCCTCGGCCTGCTCGGCGCTGTAGGTCCGGCCGAGGAAGAAGATCTCGCGAGCCTTCTTCTGGCCGACCATCTTGGCCAGGTAGGCCGAGCCGTAGCCTCCGTCGAAGGAGGCGACGTCGGTGTCGGTCTGCTTGAACTGCGCGTGCTCCCGGCTGGCGAGGGTCAGGTCGCAGACGACGTGCAGGCTATGTCCGCCGCCGACGGCCCAGCCGGGGACGACCGCGATCACGACCTTGGGCATGAAGCGGATCAGGCGCTGGACCTCGAGAATATGGAGGCGCCCCAGGGCGGCGGGGTCGCGGCGGCCTTGGCCGTCAGCGTATTCGTAGCCCGCCTTGCCGCGGATCCTCTGATCGCCCCCGGAGCAGAAGGCCCAGCCGCCGTCCTTGGGCGAGGGGCCGTTGCCCGTCAGGAGCACGCAGCCCACATCAGAGGTCTGGCGGGCGTGGTCGAGGGCCGTGTAGAGCTCGTCGACGGTCTGGGGCCGGAAGGCGTTGCGACACTCGGGGCGATCGAAGGCGATCCGGACCACGCCGGCGCCCTTGGCGCGGTGATAGGTCAGGTCTTGGAACTCGAAGCCCGCGATCGGCTCCCAGTCCTCGGGGCGGAAAGGGTTCTGGCTGCTCGTGCTCACGGGACCTCCCCGCGCAGGGATCTCCCAGCGCGGGCGGCCACGTTACCCGGGGTCGGGCTACTTCTTGAGTCCGAGCGCGGCGATCACCTCTGGGGTGTGGGCCCAACCCTTGGCGTCCTTGTTAGGGACGAAGAGGGAGAACTCCTCGTTCTTGGCGCTGGCCTTGGCGGCTGGGACCTTGGGGGTCGTCTTGCCCTTGAAGCTCGCGCCCATGACCCACAGGCCTTGCTCCTCTTTGCCGTCAGTGAACACGAGGAGGAGGCCCCGAGACCCGCTGAGGCGGGTCCAGCCCTCAGGAGCCACGATCTGTTGCTCGATTCGGTCGAGCTTCCACGGGGTCGGAACCAGCTCGGCCAGCTTGGCCTTCCACTCGTCGACCGGCGCCAAGACGCCCTCGGCGGGCGCCGCGACCTCCTCACCCGTCCGGCGGACCGGGACCTTGCGCGGCTCGCGCTCGGGGGGTGGGTCAGCCGCACAGCCGCAGAGGGCGGCGCTGGCGCTGATCAGAAGGGTTAGGGTCCAGGTCCTCACGGGAGTCCTCCAAGGGGCCGCGCTTGACGCGCTTGGCCAATGGGATACGGTTCGGCGCTCGAGGGCGAAGGGAGCTTGGTGGATCGGCTCGCACAGCAACGTTGCGCCAGGGTTTCCAGTAGCTTCGGTCGGATCGGCCTCGTAGCGATCGCCCTCTCGATTTGTGTCGTGGGGTGTGCGGCGCCGCCCGCCGTTCTGTGGCGCGCGGGAGCCTCCCGAGCTGGACATACGACTGCCCCGCTCGGCCTCCCCAAACCCTTATCGGCAATCGCGACCCACTATAAAGAGGCCTTCGGACCCTTCGAGGAAACGAGCCGTCGCCGGCACTTCGCCTGCGCCGCGACGACCGTCCTCTCCAAGGCCTTTCTCCTCCCGGAGCGCCCGCCCGCGACGGAGCTCCCGAGCTACACCGTCCTGGCTGAGATCACGACCGAAGAGTTCCCTCGGGACGACGAGCGCTCCTTCATTCGGGCGCCGTTCTTCGAGCTGATCTTCGGGACCGGAGTCGGTCCCCACGACCTCTTTCAGGTCCGCCTAGATCCGGCCTGGCGCCAGCACGCCCTCGACCGACTCCGCGAATACGCAGCTCAGCTCGGCGCGGACGCGGTGATCGAGGTCTATGCCACGGGCGACGCCGAATACCACATGTGGGAAGGCGGCGGCGTCGGTTTCGACGTCAGCGAGACCAACTCGGCGATCTACTCTGCGGGCAAGCTCCTCGGCTTCAAGCTCCGTGACGTGCGCCTGCATGGGCTGGCGGTGCGCTTTGACTGAGCGCCGCGTTCTCCGCCGGGCCAGGCTTCGCCGCGGGGTCCTAGCTTGTCTCCTAGTCACGGCTGCTCTGGCCGAGGGCTGCCGGAATTGCAACGGCGATGAGGTCTTCGCCGCGGCCGAAGCAGGTGAGCTTCGCGGAGTTCATGAGCTCGGCGAATGGGCGGCTCCCTTGGTCCCGCCACCTGGGAGCTACGGGCTCCGCAAGGTCGACGAGGCCTTTATGGCGCTGCGACCTCACCTGGCCCACGAGAACCCCTTCCACCGCCTGGTGGCCCTCGAGTCGCTGCGGCGGCTCGGCCAACGGGTTCCAGGCCTCCTCGCGACGCGCTTCCCGGATTGGATCGATCCCTTCCTCTCGGACCCCGACCCCGAGCTGCGCTGGCGCGCGGCCTGGGCCCTGGGCCGGATCGGCTTGTTTCGACCGGGCCTGTTCCGCGCGACCCAGGACTCAGACCTTCGCGTCGCCGAGCGAGCCCTGTGGGCTCTGGGGGCCATCAGGAGCTTGGAGGTGGACGTGATCCCGGTCCTCCTCCAGGGCCTCGAGCGAGAGCCCCTCGCGGCGCGCGCGATGGCTTCCTTACGGGCCCGGACTGGGCTCGCCCATGACACCGTCGAGGCTTGGAAGGGCTGGGCTGAAGGCCCAGCCCCTCGCCGAGCGTCCTCCGAGGACGGGGGGGCGGGGGACCAAGAGCCCGAGGTCGAAGGCCCTGGGCCAGAAAAAGCCCAAGAGCCCGAGCCGAGCAAGTCGCAAGGCGACTAGGCGGGGCCTCGGATTTTCCCCAGGAGCGCGTTCGAGTCGCGACCCGAAGGGGCTAGGCCCCGAAGGGATCGCCGCCGCCGAAGGGGTCGCCTCCGCCGCCGCCGAAGGGGTCGCCTCCGCCGCCGCCGAAGGGGTCGCCTCCGCCGCCGCCGAAGGGGTCGCCGCCACCAGGCGGCGGAGCGCCGAAGGGGTTAGGCCCTCCCGCAGGAGGCGCGCCGAAGGGATCGGCGCCAGCCCCAGGAGGGCCGAAGGGGTCTCCGCCACCCGCGGGGGGGCCACCGAAGGGGTCTCCGCCTCCCGAGGGCGGCCCACCGAAGGGATCGGGGCCGGCGCCTCCGGGCGGTGGCCCGAAGTCGGGAGGAGTGATCTCCATGGTCCGCTCGACGCCGCCCGAGGGGTCGTGGTAGCCCGGGGCGAGGGTCATGTCTGCGGGGTTTGGGGCGCCGCCGCCCGTGTCGTGGTAACCGGGAGGGAGGGTCATCTCTGCAGGGTTCGGGGCGCCTCGGCTCGGGTCGTGATAGCCGGGAGGGAGGGTCATGTCTGCGGGGTTCGGCGCAGCCGGGCCGCCGAAGGGGTCGCCGCCGCCGCCAGCGGGAGGAGCTCCAAAGGGGTCGGCCGCGCCACCACCGAAGGGGTCCGCGCCGCCAGCGGGAGGAGCTCCAAAGGGGTCCGCGCCGCCAGCGGGAGGAGCGCCGAAGGGGTCCGCGCCGCCAGCGGGAGGAGCACCGAAGGGGTCCGCGCCGCCAGCGGGAGGAGCGCCGAAGGGGTCCGCGCCGCCAGCGGGAGGAGCGCCGAAGGGGTCCGCGCCGCCAGCGGGAGGAGCGCCGAAGGGGTCGCCAGCGGTATGTCCGCCGCCTGCGGCGTAGCCGGGTGGCAGGGTCGTCTGGGCGGCTTCGGAGAAGGGATCGGACACTCCCGAAGGTCCCCCAAAGGGATTCGACGAGGCTGGAGCGCCGAAGGGATCGCCGCCTCCGCCAGGAGGGGGAGCGCCGAAGGGACTGGCGCCGCCACCAAAGGGGTCCGCCGCGGGGGCGGGAGCACCGAAGGGATCGCCGCCTGCGCCGGGAGGGGGAGCGCCGAAGGGATCTGCGCCGCCAGGAGGGGGGGCGCCGAAGGGACTGGCGCCGCCGCCACCAAAGGGGTCCGCTGCGGGGGCGGGAGCACCGAAGGGATCGCCGCCTGCGCCGGGAGCGGGAGCGCCGAAGGGGTCGCCGCCAGCGCCGGGAGGAGGTCCGCCGAAGGGATCGGCTCCGCCGCCGCCGAAGGGATCCGCCGCAGGGGCGGGAGCGCCGAAGGGGTCGCCGCCAGCGCCGGGAGGAGGTCCGCCGAAGGGATCGGCTCCGCCGCCGCCGAAGGGGTCCGCTGCGGGAGCGGGAGCGCCGAAGGGGTCGCCGCCAGCGCTGGGAGGAGGTCCGCCGAAGGGATCGGCTCCGCCGCCGCCGAAGGGGTCCGCCGCGGGGGCGGGAGCGCCGAAGGGGTCGCCGCCAGCGCCGGGAGGAGGTCCGCCGAAGGGATCGGCTCCGCCGCCGCCGAAGGGGTCCGCCGCGGGGGCGGGAGCGCCGAAGGGGTCGCCGCCTGCGCCGGAAGGAGGTCCGCCGAAGGGATCGGCTGCGGGGGCGGGAGCGCCGAAGGGATCGCCGCCTGCGCCAGGAGGAGGTCCGCCGAAGGGATCGGCTCCGCCGCCGCCGAAGGGATCGGCCGCGGGGGCGGGAGCGCCGAAGGGGTCGCCGCCTGCGCCGGAAGGAGGTCCGCCGAAGGGATCGGCTCCGCCGCCACCGAAGGGGTCAGCTGCCGAGGCGGGCGCGCCGAAGGGGTCGCCGCCGCCGGGAGCGGGGGCGCCGAAGAGGTCGGCCGCAGGCGCGGGCCCACCCTTGGCGCCGAAAGGGTCGGCGCCGCCCGCGAAGGGGTCGGAGGTGGGGGGCGGAGCCGCGGCCGGCGCGCCGAAGGGATCAGCGCCAGCAGCGAAGGGATCCGAGGTCGGAGGGGGCGGAGCTGTGGCCGGCGCGCCGAAGGGATCAGCGCCAGCAGCGAAGGGGTCCGAGGTCGGAGGGGGTGGGGCTGCGGCTGACCCGCCGAAGGGGTCTGCGCCGCCCGCGAAGGGGTCAGAGGTGGGAGGGGCCGGAGGGGGAGGGGGCGCCGAGCCGGCCACGGTCGGGGCAGTGTCTGCGAAGGGGTCTGGCGCGTTGGCGAAGGGGTCGTCCGAGGACGACCCGGCACCGCCGAAGGGATCTGCTCCGCTAGAGAAAGGGTCGGAGGTCGGTGGAGGTGGAGCGCTGGCGCCTGCGGGAACCGCGGCGACGGGGCCGCCGAAGGGATCGGCTGCAGCGGGGATCGCGCTCGCGGGCGACTCCGGTTCGGCATGTCGAGCCTGGACGCGAGCGTTGAGGGAGAGCTCGCCTCCCAGGAGGTCGCCGCCGACCACGTTCCCTTGGGCGCTGGGCGGAGGGAGGTCTGGGACCACGATCTCGCCGGTGATGCTGCCCAGTTCTTCGGGGGCGTTGTCTCCCGAGAGCGTCCCGTCGATGGCCAGGTCGAGCTCCGCGAGGAGGTCGTCGACGTTGGCACCTGAGGGCTTGTGCGCTGGGGTCGGCGCCACCTGGGGCGTGTCGAGGTCGGCGCTGAAGAGGTCGTCTTGAACGGAAGGCGCAGCCGGGCTGTCGAGGCTCAACTCGGGACCGCTCAGGTCGAGCTCCTCTCCGCTGAGGTCGCCACCGCTCAGGTCGAGAGCAGCCCCCGTCAAGTCGCCCAGCTCGGGTCCGCTGAGGTCGAGGCTATCGCCGCCCAGCTCGAGGCCGCCAAGCTCGGCGCCCTCTGCGGGCCCGCTCAGGTCGAGCTCGCCGAGGCCGCTCCCCTCCTCCGGGACCGGCTCGGGGGGAACCGTCTCCATCAAGCGAGGGTCCACCCGGGACTTCTTCGGTTCACTGGCCGCGGTCTCCTGGGCCGAGAGCTCGGGGTCGCTGGCGAGGGGGTCGAACTCTTCGACGGCTGGGGCCTCGTCCGAGGCCGTGGGGTCGAACTCTTGGATGTCGAGGGCAGGGGCGGAGGCTGGCTCCTCGAGCGCCGGGGCCTCGTCCGAGGCGGTAGGGTCGAACTCGTGGGGTCCGACGGCGCTGGCCTCGAGGCTCACGACCTCGGAGGAGGAGGGCCCAGCGTCGACGAGGGCGGCCCCCTCGAGGGCCTCGACGAAGGCGGCTCCGTCGGCGTAGCGCTCGGAGGGGTCGCTCGCGGTGGCCTTGGCCACGATGGGCGCCAGGCTCTCGGGGAGCTCGCCCACGGCTTGGCGCAGGATCGCGCCGAGGGCGTAGACGTCGCCGGCAGCGCTGGGGCTCGCGCCCTCGGGGTCTTCGGGTGGGCGATAGGTCGCGCCTTGCTGAGCCAGGTAGTCGCTCAGGCCTTCGCTGCCCAGGCGCCGAGCCATCAGGGTCAGGCCGAAGTCGCTCAAGAGGACGCCCTTGGGACCCAGGAGGAGGTTGCCGGGGACCAGCCCGCCGTGGCTCCGTCCGAGCTCGTGAGCTGCGGCCAAGACCTGGGCCGCTTCGAGGATGAGGCGTCGAGCCTGGCCGGCCCGAAGGGGGCCCTCGCTCATGAGGTCCGCGAGGGTTCGGTCGTAGTGCTTGCCGACGAGGACGTAGCCCGAGTCGCCTTCGATCCAAGCCTTCTCGAAGCCGCGGACGGCGGGCGCTGCGCTGACTCCCTCTAGGTTCACCCGGCTCTCGCCGTAGCGGGTGTTGAGGAGGTAGGCGTAGTCGCTCTGGTCGAGGACCTTGAGGACGTAGCGCTTCTTGCCTTTGGATCCGCGCCTGGCCTTGAAGCTCCGACCCAGGACGCCGCGCCCCAGCTCTGCCTCGAGGGTGTATCCACCGACGCGTCCACCTACCTCGACCATGTCCGCCCTCCAGCGTCGCCACTATAGCTCTTTGTCCCGCCGCTTCGCGGCGGAGGCCGGCTTGCGCCGGCGTTCCTGAGCAAGCTCAGAAACCTCTGTCCCGCAGGGCCGCTGCGGGGGCTCGTTGTGTTTGGCCACTCTTCTCGCGGGAGCGTTCCCTTGCTTCGCAGGGGGCTGGTTTCCCCGCCCCTTCGCGGCGGAGGCCGGCTTGCGCCGGCGTTTCTGAGCAAGCTCAGAAACCTCTGTCCCGCAAGGCCGCTGCGGGGGCTCGTTGAGCTTGGCCGCTCGCCTCGCGGGAGCGCTCCTTGCTTCGCAAGGGGCTCTCTCCCGCCGCTTCGCGGCGGCGCTCTGAGCCTCGGTTCGCAGAGGCTTGCGCTTCCTGTCCTGTGTTGGAGCTTGAGACACCGCTCGGGCTCGAGTGTTCCGGAGATTCACTCACTTCGGTGCGCAGCCAATAGAATGGGGCCAGCGGCGCAGCCGCGGGGAGTCTCTTGTGGGCGGGACCTTGGTCAAGGCGGGGATCGGCGTGTTCTTGGTGGTCGCCGCCGCCAAGATGGGCGGGCTGGCGACGGAGCTCCTCGGCCGGGCGCGCGAGAGCGTTCAAGCCAGCGAACTCCTGACCCTCGACGGGCACCTCGCGGCTTGGACCATCGCGCGCAAGCGGACGCATCCTCCGCGCGATCAAGCGCACTTCGAAGAGGTCGTGGTCGGCCTCTTTACGACCCGTGGAGAGCGCGACGTGACCCAGGATCGCTGGGGCGAGACCTACCTCTACGAGAAGCTGGGTGAGCGCCCCGTGGCCTGGCGGATCACCAGCAAGGGTCCGGATCGCGCCCTGGGGACTGGCGACGACCTCGTCCTCAAGCGATACGAAGACAACGTCCAGATCAACCGCGATCCCGTGGCGATCATGGAGGCGGCCATCGAGGACAAGCGCCAGGCCGACGAGCGCTTCCTCCGCGACTTGGACCGCGCGCTGAAGAAGGGCGAGCAGGGCCAACCCGTCCAGGTCTTCCCCGAGGGGCAAGGGCCCGACTCGAGCGAGGTCGAAGCCAAGGGAGTCCAGCGCGAGGCCGAGACCCTCGGCGCCCTCCTGGACGCATGAGCGAAGACTCCGAGTCGTCCCTCAAGGACGCAAGCGAGGACGCGTTCGAGGCTGAGCTGCGGGCAGAGGTCCAGGCGGACCTCGACCAGCGCCTGGCGCAGGCCGACGCCGAGTCGCCAGAGCCCGATCCAGGGCCGGAGCTCGAGGTCGGAGGGCCAGTGGCCGACTCTGGGCGCGGTGTCTGGGACGACACCGACGACGAGGACTCGAACTACGACCCGGACGAGGACGAAGGACCCGTCGTGATGCGCCCCTTCCCAGGCATGGGCGGGCACAACGCCATCGTGGGTGGCGGGAACCTGATCGCCGCCTTCCAAGAGGAGGTCGACCCCAGCGCGGGTTATCTGGTCGGTGAGCTCCCGGGAGAGCAGCTCTTCGCGATAGACGGTCCCAGATCCGGAGACGGCGTTCACTGGGGCCACGCGCTCGTTCTCGGGCTGTGCTTGGCGCCTATCATCGCAATCGCCCTCGGAATCGAAGATCTCTTTCCGCCAAAGGAATACGAGAACCTCGTTACCTACACCGTGTTCGGGACGATCTTCGTGGGGCTGGCGCTTGGCTTGTTCTTCGTAGTGCGGGCCGGCTACGACGGCGGTAGAGCCGTGTGCACGACCGAGGGGATCGGCGTCGAGTCCCACGCCTCAGCAGCGTGGATCCCTTGGGACGAGATCTGGGCATATGAGCACGAAAGGAAGTCATCACTCTGGAAACGGAGCAGGGCTCAGTCAGCTTCAGCGCGACCCCGGAGGAGGCCGGGCGCTTGATCCAGCTCCTAGACGAGCGCGGGATCAACCGCGGGCGAGTCTCCACACGTCCTCCACAAGACACCGAAGCCGGCTCCCCGCCCTTCGGGACGGGTGGGTCCGAGAGCCTATAGTGGGGCCCGCTCTTGGAGGAGCACCCGCATGTCGCACGAAGCCTTCGCTCGCAAATACCGCCCCCGGACCTTCGGGGAGGTGGTCGGCCAAGAGGCCATCGCGACCGCGCTCCGCGGCGCCGTCCACTCAGGACAGCTAGCGTCGGTCTATCTCTTCAGCGGGTCGCACGGGGTCGGCAAGACCTCGATGGCGCGGATCTTGGCCAAGTCGCTCAACTGCCCCAACAAGCGCGAGGGTGACCCCTGCCTCGAGTGCCCGACCTGCGTCTCCATAGACACGGGCGAAGCCCTCGACGTGATCGAGATCGACGCCGCCAGCAACCGCTCCATAGACGACGCTCGGCGAATTCGCGAGAACGTCCTCTATCGACCTCAGGCGGCGCCTTTCAAGGTCTACATCCTGGACGAGGCGCACCAGCTCACGAGCCACGCCTGGGATGCGCTCCTCAAGACCTTCGAAGAGGCGCCCGAGCATGCCCGCTTCGTGATGGCCACGACAGAGCTCCACAAGATCCCGACCACGATCCGCAGCCGGGCCCAGGTGTTCCACTTCCGGCGCGCGACGCGGAGCGACGTCGAGCGTCGTCTCCAGCAGATCTGCGAGGCCGAAGGCGTCGCGATCACTCCCGGCGCCCTCTCGCTCGTCGTCCGACGCTCGCGGGGCTCGATGCGCGACGCCCAGAAGATGTTGGATCAAGTCGTGACCCTCGGCGGCGAAGGCGAGACCGTCGACATAGAGGGCGTGGCGCGCCTCCTGGGTGCCTTCACGACGGAACGCGTCGAGCGCCTCTTGGGCGCCATCAGCAGAGGCGAGGCCGCTCCCCTCCTGGCCGAGGTCTCCTCCCACGCTATTGAGGGCGGCCAGACCACGACCTTCATAGATGAGCTGACCGACGCCTTGCGGGCGGCCCTCTACGTCCAGACCTGCGGCAAGGACTCGCCTCTCCTCGACGACTTCGGCTACGAGCCGAGCTCCTTGGTCGGGGTGGCCGAGGCGCTGAGCGCAGAAGGCCTCCTCCTGGCCTTGGCCTACCTGGTCGAAGCCGAGCAGAAGCTCAAGCTGGCCCGCGAGCCGCGGGTCTTGCTCGAGGTCGTGTTGGTTCGGCTTGCCCGCGCCCGGGAGCTGCGACCCTTGGGAGAGGTCCTCGAGCGACTCGAGCGCCTCGAAGCTCGCCTCGGCGGAGGGAGCCCTCTCCCTCCTGGCGGTGGCGGTGGAGGCGGACGCGGCCAAGGTGGCCGGCCCCAGGGGGGCCCCCCCGGCGGCAGTCAGGGCGGGAGCTTCGACGGCGGAGAGCCGAGGGGCCCTCGCGCGCAGGCGCAGGGCGCCCAGCCACAGGGGGCGCACGCGGGCGACCGCCCTCAGGGCAGGGAGGCCGGATCGGCCCAGGCCAGGGGAGCTCAGGGGAGGCAAGATCCTCGCGCTCAGCAGGGGAGGGCTCCCCAGGGGCGCGCGCCTCAGGCTCGGGTTGGCGGCCAGGGCCAAGGTCCTCCCGCGACTACAGCGGTGATGGCTCCGCCTCGCCCCGGGCGGCAAAGCTACGCCTACCCGGACCACATGCGCGCTGACGCACCTCCGAGCGCTCGCCCGCCCGAAGTGCGTCAGGCGCCGCTGCCCGCTCAGCCGGGGACAGAGGCCCGCGTGGCTCCCTCGGGACCTGGCCAGGGCGGGCCCGTTCAGGGCGGACCCGTTCAGGGGCCAGCTCCTGCCAGGAGCCGACCGGATCAGCGCGGAGCCCCGCCCTCGGGGCAGGCGGGACCGGGGCAGCAAGGCGGCCGTGGGCCGAGGCCCCAAGAGGCCGGCCCTGGAAGAGCTCAGCCGGCTGGGGTCCAAGGCGGCGGACCTCAGCAAGGGCCGCGAGGGGGCGCGCAGGCGCAGGTCGCCCCGCAGGCTCCCGCGGGCCAAGGTCACATCAGTCAGCCCGCGCTCGAGGCGGCTTGGAATCAGATCCAGAGCAGCCTTGGCCAAGCCTTGGGGATCGCGGCCGAGGCGCTCGCGGCCGGCCAGCCGCAGATCGGGGTCACGGGTCCCAGCGAGGTCGAGCTGAGCGTGTGCCTCGCGAGCTTCTCCTGGCGCAGCCTGAACAACCCTCGCTACGTCGGACGGATCGCGGAGCTCTTGAGCGGAGTCCTCGGGCGACCCGTAAACCTGACCATGGCTCGCCGCGAGGGGCAGCCGCAGATGAACGCCGCCGCTCCCGGCGCCCAGACCGCAGGAAACCCACTCTATGAGCACCCCCTGGTCGTGCTCGCCCAGCGCGAGCTCGACGCCCGCCGCGTGATGTAGCGCGGGCTAGTTGCCGCTTATGGCCAGCCGGAACCCGATCAACTCGGAGCGGTGATCGGGGGCATGGGCGTCGCGGAACATGGCGGCCCTGGCCCGAGGCTGGCTTCGGTAGTTGCCGCCGACGACTCGCCGGAGGGGGACCCCGGTCTCTTGGGTGCTCAAGAGGGGCTTCTGGCTGTGGCTGCGGAGGCTCACGCGGGGGTCGACCTCGTCGGCGACCCACTCACTGATGTTTCCCACCAGATCTTGGAGGCCCTCTCGGGAGGCGCCTCCTTCAAAGGCGCCGCGGGGCGAGAGGCGCGGGTAGGGATCGCCTGGGGTCGCGAGGTTGGCGAGTGAGAACTGGGGGCTATCTCCCCAGGGCCAGTCCTGGCCGCGCCCTCCGCCGGAGACGAACTCCCACTCGGACTCGGTGGGGAGCCTGGCGCGCGCCCAGCGAGCGTAAGCCGACGCGTCGCGAAAGGACACGTTGACGACTGGGTAGGCCTCCTTCAAGAGCCCGGGGCGCGAGAGCCCAGGCGGGAGGGGGTGGCCGGTCTCGTCGCTGAAGCGCACGTATTCCTCGAGGCTGACCTCGTGGACGCTGAGGAAGAAGCCGCGAGGGATCTCGACGATCTCGCCGGAGGAGCGCTTGAGGTTCCCCTGTTGGACATAGCGGAGCTCGACTCCTGACTCGTGGAGGTGGTAGGAGCGGTGCTCACCGAACTCGACGCCAGGGGGAAGGGGGAGGCGCGGGCGGCGCTCGACTGGGATCGCGGTGTACCAGGAGGGCGTCCGCGCCGTGGAGGGGTAGCGGTCCTCGAGGGCGTGGAGCCGCTGGCGGACACCTTGGAGCCGATCTCGCAAGTGCTGGACGCGGGCGTCGGAGGTCAGCTCCTGCGGGAGTCGACCCTCGTCGCGCTTGAGGGCTACACGAACCAGGTCGTCGATCTCTCGTCGCGCCTGATCGAGGTCGAGCCGGGCTGCCGTGGCTTCGAGGCGAGCCCGACTCAGCTCGACCTCACCAGCGGCGGCGGGAGCGCCGCCGCCGACCGAGTCGGGGTCTGGGGTCGTGCTGGCGACGAGGACGAGGCTTCCGATCAGGGCCAGGATCCCTATCGCTGCCGTGCTGAGGCCTGTCGGGAGGAGCCAAGCTGGGGAGGGCGGCGGGTCTTCGAGGGCCCGCTCGGTGCTCCCGCGGAAGCGATCCTCCTCGTCCCAGAGGCTCGCGAAGCCCTTGCCGTAGATGGCTTGGCCCTGGTCGTGCATCAGCGCCCAGCGGATGAGGGAGTCGGCGAAGGACTGAGCGCTACGGAAGCGCCGCTGCGGATCCCGGGCCAGGGAGCGCCGACAAAGATCACTCAGGGCGGGGTCGAGGTCTGGCCGATGTCGGGTCGGGGGCGGGATCTGCTGCGCGAGGAACTGCGCGATGCTCCGCCCCTCGCCCCGCGGGGGCTTTCCCGTGAGGAGGTAGTAGAGCGTCGCTCCGAGACCGAACACGTCGCTCCGAGGGCCCGTCACTTCGTGGTCGCCACGGATCTGCTCGGGGGAGGCGTAGTCGGGCGTTCCGATTGCGGAGCCTTGGACGGTCAGGTTCACCCCGGAGTCGTCGCCGGTCTCCTTGACGAGGCCTAGGTCCGCGAGGACGGGCTCCCCGTCACGGAGGAGAACGTTCTCGGGCTTGATATCGCGGTGGAGGTAGCCGTTTAGGTGAAGGTAGTGGGCGGCCATGCCCACCTTGGCTACGAGGCGCGCGGCGTGAGATCCGGTCAGTGGCTGTCCCTCGCGGACGAGAGCGTCTAGAGTCTTGCCTTCGATCCACTCCATGACGGCGTAGGGCCGGCCCTCGTGTTCGCCGACCTCGTAGAGGGTGATCAGGTTGGGATGCCGGATCGCGGAGAGCGAGCGCGACTCGCGCGCGAAGCGCTCGCGAAGGAGCTCGCCCGCCTTGCCTGGGAGGTTCTTGGGGAACTTGATCGCGACCGAGCGTTTCAGCTCAGGCTCGTAGCCCTCCAAGACGAGGCCCATGCCGCCTGCGCCCGCGCGCCCGCGGATCTCGTAGCGGCCGATCTTCTCAGGCAGCTCCTTCACTGGTCTTCCTTCGCCGTGGCGATGCGCCGATCTAGATCGGTCAGGAACTTCGGCCACCAGTTCTTGATCCGGGCGGCGACCAAGAGCTGACGTCCCTCTTCGAGCTGCGCTAGGCCCTCAGCTTGACGACCCCGCGCGAGGAGGAGCTCGCCGTGGCTGGCGAGGGTGAACCCGAGCCACTCTCGCTGCTCGCTCTCCTTGGCGCCCTTGACCCCGGCCCGCGCCGTCTCGAGGCAGGCGGGCAGGAGCTCTCCTGCGCGCTGGAGGTCACCAGCCCGGAGCGAGGCGCGACCGAGGGCCCAGGCGGCTGCGATCTTCTGGACCGGGCCGCCTTTGAGGTCGTGGTAGTGCTTGGCCTTGGCGTAGGCCTCGACGGCGGCGTCCCAGTCGCCGCGATCTTCGTGCGTCGAGCCGAGGTTGTTCCAGAGGACGGCGAGCCAGCCCTGCTCGTCCCCGGCCTCGGCCGCGGCGATGCCCCGCTCGGCCCAGCGGATCTGCTCGGCTGGGGGGGCCACGATGGCGGCGTGGTGAGCCGCGTCTATGGCTCGGCTGTAGAGCCCGCGAGCGCGAGCGTAGTCGTGATACTCCGCGAAGGTCGCGAGGGCCCGCTTCGAATCGCCGCCCTCCCGCTCGAGGATCCCGCGGACCCCGAGGTAGCGAGTCCAGCCCCAAGGCTGCGCTGGAGAGGCGACGGCCTTGGCCTCCGCGAGGGCGGCCCGGGCTTCCTCGAGGCGAGGGGGCTTGGCGAGGGAGTGCATCCGCGCGACCTGGGACAGCGCCTCGGCCTCGCTCGAAGCGTCACCCGAGGACTTGGCAGCCTGGGCCACGGCGCGATACTCGACCCGCGCCTCCTGATAGCGGCGGGCGCTGAAGCTCTTGTCGGCTGCGGCCAGGGCCTGGGTGACCGGCGTCTGAGGCGGCTCGGCCGCGGCAGCGGGAGTGGAGCTCGGCTCGGCAGCAGGCTGGGCTGGGCCAGGAGCTGGATCCGCAGGGGGAGAGGAGCAGCCAGCCAGGAGCAGTCCGAGGCCGAGCGCGAGGCCGGCCCCCTGGTTCAACTGGAGCTCCAGATCTTCCGCCGGTAGCTTCCGTCGTCTTGCTTGACGAACTCGTAGAGCGTCGAGCCCGAGTCGGCGGCCGTGAAGATGATGTTCGGGCGCTCGCTCTTGAGGTCGTAGGTCTTCATGTCCGGCTGGGCGGCGGCCGTGGGGAGGCTCAGGGGCGCGTCGCCGCCGCGGGTCAGGGCGCCTAGGCAGAACGCGACCAGGGCCACTAGGGCCAGGACCAAGAGGCGGTTGGCGCGCTCGAGGCGCGCGATTCGGTCTTCCATGGTGATCTCCTCGCGGGTTGAGTGGGGCCAGGATACCGCCTGAGTCCGAAGGGCTGCACGCCGGGCCTGCGGGACGAAGTGCTGCACTCGTGAGCCCCAGGGTGGGGGGTCTTGGGTAGATTGCGCAGCGATGAAAGGCACCGCGCTAGCTCTGACCCTCGTCCTCTCCCTCGCGACCCTGGCGTATGCCCAGGCTGGCGGCGGCGACTTCCTGATCTGCTACCCGAACGCTCCCGGGAGCGCGCGCTCGGCAGAGCCGATCATGTCGCGCCTGGGACAGTTCTTGAGCGATCGACTCGGGCGCGGGGTCAAGACGCACTACTTCAACGCCCTCGAGCCCGGCGCGGCGTGGCTCGAGGACCACTCCCCGAGTGCAGGGATCCTCTCGCTCTCGCTCTACCTGCGCTGGCACGAGAAGAAGGGCCTCGAGGCCTTGGCCCACGCTGAGCGAGGCGGGTCCAGCCAGGAGCAGTATCGACTCTTGGTCAAGAAGGACTCCGGCCATGAGGCCCTGGCGGATCTCCTCAAGCTCGAGCGACCGGCCAGGATCTGGTCCGCCCACCTCGACGACCCGCGCTTTACGACCAACGTCGTGTTCGAGGGCAAGCTCAAGGTCGAGGGCGTGCTGCGGGACAAGGTCTTGACCCCAGCCTTCAAGGGAGGCCAGGTGCGGGTCGTGTCCACGACCCGGGCCCTGAGCGTGCTCCGGCGACTCCAGCGCGGTCAGGACTACAAGGGCGAGCCCATTGACGCGGTCATGGTCAGCGAGACGGTCTGGGAAGGGCTCCAGCAGCTGAAGCGCTACAAGGGTGTCTTTCGCGTTCTCTACACTTCCAAGACCCTCCCGACGCCCCCGGTGGTGCGCTTCAAGGAGGGCGATCAGGAACAGGCCCAGGCCTTGGCCAAGGTGCTCACGAGCATGAAGTCGGACACGGAAGGGGCTGCGATCATGAAGTCGCTGCAGGTCAGCGCGTTCACCGCGCCGCAGACCAAGCGCCTGGCCGAGCTCGTCAAGCTCTACGAGGCAAAGGTCGAGTGAGGGCTTCTCTCGTGGCGTCGCTGGCGCTCTGCTTGGCGACTCTGGTCGGCTGCTCCAGCGACGGCCTCGCGGCCCCGCCCGACCTCGTGGCCCTCGAAGAGCGGCTGCGCGACGGCGAGCGCGGCTATGAGATCCAGTGGCAGCTGGCCTCCTCCTGCTTGGACGTCGTGGACGCGCACCCTGACGCGTCCAACAGCGAGCGCCTGCCCTACGCCCGCAAGGCGCTCCGCTACGCCCGGACCGCGGTCTCGCGCGAGGAGGGGCGGGTCGAGGGCCACTTCTACCTCGCCATCGCTCTGGGCCGGGTCCTCGAGCTGGAGTTCCTCCCCGACCTCGACCAGATCGGGACCCTCGAGGCCGAGGCCGAGCGGGCTCGGGAGATCGACCCGACCTACGAGCACGCCGGACCCCTGCGCTTCCTCGCGCTCCTCTACATGAACGCCCCGCCCTGGCCCATAGGCCCCGAGCTGGCCGGCGAGGAGGAGGAGATCGAGGCCCTCTGGGAGGAGGCGCTCCAGCTGGCCTCGAGCTGGGTCGAGAACCACCTCGGCTTCGCCGAGTTCCTGGCCAAGGAAGACCGAGACGCCGAGGCGCTGGCCCACGCTCACGAGGCCAAGGCGCTCTTGCAGTCGACCCAGGGGCTCTCGCCGGCCATGCGCGAGGACATGCGGCGCCGAATTCAGGCCCTCCTCGACGACCTCGCGAGTTAAGGCGAAGACCTAGCAGGCGCTAGTTCTTCTCCTTGGAGTCCTTGGACGTGTTCCGGGGCTGCTTCGACTTCCCCTCTTCCCAGTCGCTCCACCCCTCGTCCCAACCGTCCTTGTTCTTCTTCTTGCCCTTGCCCTTCCCCTTGGCGGGCTTCTTGGGCTTGGTCGAGACGAGGACCTTGGGGTCGAGGCGGAGGAGCTTGCGGCCGAGCTCCCGCTCCCGCTCAGGGACCTTCTTGGTCTTGCCTTCGGCCAGGGAGAGGTAGGCGCGCGCCACGGCGCGGACGCCCCCCTTCAGGGGGCCCTCGGCGACGGGGCGCAGCTCCATCTTGGCCTGGAGGAGCTTGCCCCGGTTGGCGTAGTCGATCCCCTTGCGGCAGGCCAGGACCGCCTTCGTCCAGGACTGACGACGGTCGTCGACGCTCTTGATCGCGCGAGGGCCCAGGACCTTGAACTTGCGGGCCTTGTCCAGGAGGGCCAGGGCTGGAGCGACCTCGCCCTTGCGGAACGCGGTGGTCGCCTTGCGCACCAGGAGGTCCGCCTCGAGCCACTCCAGGTAGGCCGTGGCGTCGGGGTGATACTCGTGGCCCTTGGGGACCTGCCGAAACAGGCGCTGGGCCTCAGGGTAGGCCTTGGAGCCCTTCTTGAGCAGCTCGACCGCGTGGAGGTAGGCGCCGGTGGCGTCGAGCTTGGGCTTGGGCGTCGCGCTGGGCGCAGGAGAGGCCTTGGGGTTCCCCTCTCCGTCGGGTGCGGCGTGGCTGACCCCGGCCAGAGCCAGGACGAGGACTAGAGCAGCTCGGTTCATGCAGCCTCCAGGTGGCAGGCTAGCCCCCTCCGGGGGCCTATGCACGGAGAGCCTGACGCAGGCTGAGCGCTCTGGGCTCTATCTGCCTGAGGCCTGATAGCCCGCGGCCTCGAGCTGAGCGACGACCTTCTCGACCAGGCGCCCTTGGAGCTCGATTCGGTCGTCGGCGCACTTGCCGCCTACGCTGAGCTTCTTCTTGAGGACCTTGGCCAGGGCCTTGAGGTCGGCGTCGGTCAGGCGAAAGCCCTGGGCTATGGTCACGGTCTTGCCGCCCGGGCGGCCCTCGGTCCGAACCACGATCCGCTGCTTGTCGAGGGGCTGGCTCTGGCGGAGGTTCTTGGCCGGCTCTTGGCGGCCGCGGGCGAGGCTCCAGCCTTGGCCCGCGGTGACCTTCTGGTTGTCGCGGCGTCGCTTGGCCACGGCTACTTGTCGTCGTCCGTCGACTTGCGGAGGTTGGTCAGCCAGCGGACCGTCTCGGACTGGACGACGTGACGCTCGCGGCCGGCGACGGCCTTGATCAAGTAGACGACCTTGCTGTTGAGCTTCTCCTCGAGGAGGAGCCCGCGCTCGTCGACGATGAGGTGCCCTGAGCCCTTCTGCTCGGTGATCTCGAGCTTGCTGGACTCCGTCGGCGAGACGCCCTCGTAGGTCACCAAGAGCTTGGCGCCAATGGTGTAGCGCGCCAGGCCCTCCTCGGTCTGCCCGATCTCCTTGAGCCGGAAGGTCGTGAAGTAGTGCAGGTTCCCGAAGGGGGGCATGGGCTGCTTGGTCTTGTCCTCCCAGCCCTTGCCGATCTTGAGCGCGCGCGAGGGGAAGCGGTGGAAGTTCTTGCGGTAGCCCTCGCGCATGCTGCCCTTGACGCCGCGGACCTTCTTGACCTCGCCCAGGCGGTTGACCTCCAGGATCGCCGTGACCCTCAGGCGCGCGGCCAGGCCCTCGAGGCCCTTGGGCGGCTCCTTGTCCTTCTTGCTGTCGTAGGCCCGGGTCCGCTGACCGTTCTCCTCGATGGTGGCCTCGACCCGAGTCGGGGTCAGGTGGACGCGAGCCTTGCCGCGCTTGTCGCGCGTGAACTTCAAGGTGTAGGTCTGACGCGTCGTCGAGACCGCGCTCCCCTGGCCCTCCTTGCGCGCCTCCTTGGCGCCCTGGCTGAGCTCGATCTTCTTGCTCTGCCGCAGGATCGTCTGGATCCGGTATTCGGCGGTGTAGCCGTTGAGGTCCTTGAAGGCGTAGCGCAGCCGGATCCCCTCGTCCTCAGCCTTCTTGGCTTCGCCGGGCCGCGCGGGGCCTATGGGTCCGTCTTGGGCGGCGAGGGGCGAAGTCGCGAGGACCGCCAGGAGTAAGGGGTGCAGGACTAGACGCGCTCGACTCATAAGGCCGGGAGTGTAACCCGACACGCGCAATCTCCCGAGGAGTTGCGCAGTCGCGCTTCTGCGCCTGTGGCTCGGTGGGTGGAAGCTCTGGTAGCCAGGAGGGAGGGCCGAGGCTTGGCCCGGCTGAGCGGGCGGAGGAGGCGTGGGCTGCAGGACCCTCAAGTCGTCTCGCGAAGACGGATTCCTACCGCCAAGGCCGCCAAGGTCGCCAAGGGCTTCCTTCACCTGGCGGAGGCGGCATTGGCTTGGCCCGTGGTGGCAGATCCGCGGGGGAGGACTAAGACCTCGCGGGGCGCCTCGGCGAGACCTGGGGACGCGCCTCGAGCCTTACTCAGAGGTCGAGGCTGAGAGGGAGAGCGCCTACTTGGTGCCCGCAGGCGCCGCGCCGAGGCCGACGAAGGTCCCCTCGTAGGGGGCGAGCTCGATCACGAGGTTGGATCCCTCGCGGCTGACCTGGCCTTCGCCCAAGAGGCGCTGGGCGGCGCCCTTGAGCTCGCCCAGGGGGAGGCGGAGGGTCGTGGCGGAGTCGGCGGCGTTGAGGACGCAGAGGACCGGGCGGCCGGCCTCGCCGTTCTCTGGCTCGCGGACGAAGACCGAGACCTTCCCCTCGCCGTAGAGGAAGCGGATCGTGCCCCGGCGGAGGGTCCGCTCTTGCTGGCGGAGCTTGCCGAGGGCCTTGACGTGAGCCAGGGTGGTTTGGTCCTGACGCGACGAATCCCAGGGGAAGGTCTTGCGGCACTCGGGGTCCTTGCCGCCGTCGAGGCCGATCTCGTCGCCGTAGTAGAGGACAGGCGCCCCGGACCAGCCGTAGAGGAAGGTCATGGCGAGGCGCGCCCGGCGTCCGTCGTTGCCGGCTATGGTCAAGAGCCGGGCCGTGTCGTGGGAGCCGAGGAGGTTGAACTGGACCCGCAGGGCGGCCTCGGGGTAGGTCGCGAGCTGCTCGCTGAGCTTGGCCTGGAAGGCCTTGGCGTCGATCCCGCCCTTGGCACAGAACTCCAGGGCCGCGCTCCGAACCGGGTAGTTCATGACCGCGTCGAACTTGTCGCCTTGGAGCCAGGCCCGGGCGTCGGTCCAGATCTCGCCCACGACGTAGGCGTCGGGGTCGTGCTTCTTGACCACGCGGCGGAACTCCGGCCAGAAGTCTGGGTTGACCGCGTCTAGCTCGTTGGGGACGTCGAGGCGCCAGCCCTGGGCGCCCTCCTTGAGCCACTGCTTGCTGACCTTGAGGAGGTGGTCGACGACCTTGGGGTTCTTGGTGTTGAGCTGGGGGAGGGAGCCGAAGCCCCACCAGGCCTCGTAGTTGGGCTTGGGGCTCTGGACGACGGGGAACCCGTGGACGAAGTACCAGTCCCAGAACTTGGACTTCTTGCCCTTCTTCATCACGTCTTGGAAGGCGTAGTGGCTGTCGCCGGTGTGGTTGAACACGCAGTCCAGGATCATGCGCATTCCGCGCTTCTTGAAGGCGTCGCGGAGGGCGTGGAACTCGTCGAGGGTCCCCAGCGCGGGGTCGATGGTCTCGTAGTCGGCGGCGTCGTAGCGGTGGTTGCTGGCGGCCTTGAAGATCGGGTTCAGGTAGAGGGTGTTGACCCCCAGCGAGCGAATGTAGTCAGCGCGCTCGGTGATCCCGGCCAGGTCGCCGCCCATGAAGTTGAAGTGGCTCGGCTTGGCGTCCCACTCCTCGAGGTAGCGGTCGTCGACGTGCCAGGGAGTCCCCGCGGGACGCTTCTTGAGCTGGGGCTGGTTGTTCGGGTTCCCGTTGCGGAAGCGGTCCGGGAAGATCTGATAGAAGACCGCGTCGCGGACCCAGTCCGGCGTCGTGAGCCGCGCCAGGTGCTTGGTCGAGACGACGTAGCGATCGCGCTTCTTGGTCGGGAAGCGGAGGCCCTTGCCGCCGTCTGCGAGCTCGAAGCTGTAGCGGACCTTGCTCGGGGCCTTGGGCCAGCTCAAGCGGACCTCCCAGACCGTGCGTCCCTTGACGACGGCTATGGCCCGAGCGGCGGCGGCGCTCCCCTCGCGGGGAGTCGGGGTCGCGCGGACGCTGAGGGACTCCACGTCTTGGCGGAGGGTGTGGATCCGGAGCACGAGGCGCTTGCGGCCGTCGACGGCGCTGGCGTGCGCCAGGTCGCCTGGATCGTGGATCAAGTTCTCGCGATCAATGTTCCCGTCGCCCAGGACACCCGGCTCGTCGGCCGCGCCGCCGCCCAGGTCCAGGATCGAGTTGAAGCCCGAGTGCCCGTCGCTCTCGGTCCGGGGGTTGTCCCCGTCGTGCTGCCACACGGACCCGTTGATCACGAACTTGTAGTGATAGAGCCCGCGGGCCAGCTCGAAGCTCGCCTCGTAGGTCCCGTCGCCGTCGGGGTCCTTGAGGGGCGTCTGGGTCTTGCTCCAGCCGTTCCAGCTCCCGGCCACGTGCACGCTCTTGCAGGCGATCACGGGCTGGTGGCGCAGGGTCACGCGGTAGCGGCCCGTGCCGGGGTCCAAGACGGTCTCGACCTCGGCCATAGCGACTCCCGAGCAGAGGGTCAGGAAGGTGAGCGACAGGAAGCAAACGAGGCGAGTCATGGCGTTTCTCCACCTGAGAAGAGGCGCTCGCCCTCCAAACCGGACAGGGAAGGAGAGGTTGAGGATCCCAGAGGGGCCGACGAGGCTCTAAGGCTTTACTTGGCAGGGAGTTGCGGAGGTCGAGTCTCTGGCGGGAGTTCCGCAGGCACAATCGCTCCATGGAGCCCGCAGATCCATACCAGGCCCCCAGGACCTCCGACTGGCTCGACGAGGAGCCGACCTCCCTCGACGGGGGACGCTCGGCTCGCTGGGTCGGGCGCCTCGGAGCGCTCTACCTGGTTTCGGTCTGCGTGGCTGGCGTCGTGGTCGTGGGGACCCGGATCAATTGGGCGAGCGGACCGCCCTTGATCCCTGGCTTTCCCCGCTGGAGCCTCGCCCGCTGTGTCTTGGTCGGCCTCGCCGCCCTAGGCTGGGCCCTCTCGGTCGCGACCTACCGGATGCAGGTCGCCCAGGGACGGCCTCTCTACGCCGGGGTCTCGGCGCTCCTGGGATTCCTGAGCGGCGGCTTGCTCCTGATCCCGATCTTGGCCTTCGGGCCGACCTCCCCCGGGCGCTCCTCCTCAGCGCGGATCACGTGAAGCAGGACCCGCGCGGCCCGCGCGACTTCTACGCCCCGCCGGGGAGCCCGAGCGCTCCACCCCCCTCTGGCTGGAGTCGCGCGACCCGGGTCTTGGCCCTCCTCTACGTGGCTGGCGCTGCGGCCACGATCCTGTTCTCGGTGGCTACGGTCGAGAGCGTCGTGGGGGGCAGCTCAGGGGACGCCTGGAGTCGCGAGTGGGTCGAGATCGGAATGCGCGGCGGCCTGAGCGCCTCGGTCGGGTTCGGCTGGCTCTTGAGCTTCGCCGCCTTCCAGGTTCGGCGTGAGGAGGGCGCCTGGGCCCTGGGGGTGTTCGTGTTGGGCAGCGGACTCGCCACGGGAGGGCTCTTCGCGCTGGTCAGTCTGCCCGTAGCGGGCCCGGGGTCCGAGCTGTGACGACTGAGCCCTACGCTCCGCCTCCAGAGGAGACCTGGGCAGGAGACAAGCCCGAGCGACTCTCCAAGCACGAAGCCGTCCTGCGCCTCCTTCACAAGCTCGCGATCTGCTACGTCACGCTGCCCCTGCTCTGGGTCGCGCTCCTGCCCGCCGCGGTGGTGGTGGAGTTCTCGACCTATCGCGGGACCTGGTTCTGGCACGTCGCGGACTTCGTCGTGGGCGCGCTCGTGAGGCTCGGCCTCCTCGCGTGGCCAGCGGTCGCCGTAGCCTTGGTCGTGTCGGGAGTCGTGTTGGAGCTGCTCCGGCGTCGGCGACGCTGGGCGATCTTGGTTGGGATCCTGGGGCTCCTGAGCGGGGGCCTCTTGATCCTGGCCTACCTCTTCGTGACGCGGGTGAGCCCAGGGCCTGAGCGCGACCCCGCGGGGAGCGAGACCAGGCGCGGCCCTTAGCGCTTCGCGGCGTATGATCCGGGCGGAGTTGCGCGCTCTGGGAGAGGCTCTGTGCCTAGGAATACGACCCGCTTGGTCTGCTGCATGGGTCCACGAGTGACTCTTCGAGGGACGCCGTGCGCCTGACCTTGGTGTTCATCCTGACCCTGGTCCTCCCCAGCGTGCTCCTCTCGGCCTTCGCGATCCAGGCCGTCGAGGCCCAGCGACGCGTCGTCCTCAGCGAGCGCGCCAAGCGCCTCGACGTCGAAGCTCGCGAGCGAACCCTCCGCCTCCACGACGCCTTCCTCTCGCCGGTTCGCCGGACCGAGGCCGAGGTCGCGACCCTGGCCAGCGGGAGCTTGCTCCAGCTCGCGCGAGGCGTCGAGAGCTTGTCCGAGCGGGACAGGTTCCTGAGCGGGGCGCTCGTGATCAACGCCCGGGGCCGGCGGAGCTATCCCGCCCAACGAGGCGGCCCGCGCACCGAGCCCTGGCCCCGCCAGAGCGCGGTCCAGCTCGGGGGCCCCTCGGGGGCGATCCTCCCCCAGAACCCGGGCATGGGCTTGGTCGAGGCCCTCTCGCTGGATCCTGTGGCTGCCGCGCCCGCCCTCGAGCGCGTCGTGCGCCACGGGGGCCCCGCGACGCAGCTCTCGGCTCTGGCCGAGCTGGGACGACTCCAGGAGCGCTACGGGCGGGTCCCGAGCGTGTTGGGTGGCCCGGAGGTCTCGACCCGCGCAGCGGAGGAGACCTACACCCGCATCGCGAGCTACCCGGTCCACGCCACGGACCTCCAGGGGCGGCTGGCGGCAGCCCAGGGCCGGATCCGCCTGGCCTTCCTCCTCCGCTCGCGGGGAGACGACGCGGGCTCGCGGGCGGTCCTCGTGGCGCTCCTCGAGGAGCTGGCGGCCTCCAGCTCGCTGATGCCCCTAGACGACCTGACGGACCTCAGCGAGCGGGCGGCGGCCTTGCACGGCTCCGAGGAGCGCCTGGCAGCAGCTCGGCGCGTCAGCGAGCGGCGGCGGCGGACAGAAGTCCTCGTGGGACGACTCGAGCGCCTCTTCGGCGAGGTCCTGGGCGCGGCGGCGCGCGGCGAGAGCGCGCTCCCCAGGATCTCGGCGCCTGGGCTCCAGGCGGAGCGGACGCCGGGCCTGAGCTACGTCAAGGCGCGCCTGGGCGACGACGTCGAGCTCCTGACCTACGGCAAGCTCGCCCGCCGCGAGGGTTTGGTCGCGCTGCGCTGGGACACCCGGGCGCTCCAGGCCGAGTTCGAGGGGCGCCTCCGCTCCTCGCTCTGGCTCGAGCGCTTGGTTCCCTGGCGCGAGGGCCTCAAGAGCGACGACACGGTCGGGCGAGCGCGCCTCGTGGCGCCCTTCGATCACCTCGCGGTCGAGGTCCGGGCCCGCGTCGATCAAGCCCCAGGTGCTGGCGGTTTGCCCGAGGAGGACCTTCAGCTGTGGGGGATCGGGTTGGCCTTGGTCGGGATCGTGATGGGCGCCTTCCTGACGATCTTCACGGTCCGGCGCGAGAGCAAGGAGGCGCAGCTCAAGAGCGACTTCGTGACCAACGTGACCCACGAGCTCAAGACGCCCCTGACCTCGATCCGAATGTTCCTCGAGACCTTGATCCTGGGGCGCGTCGACGGACCCGAGGAGGTCGAGGAGTGCCTGGGGATCATGGATCGCGAGACTCAGCGTCTGGCGCGCCTCATCGAGCAGCTCCTGGTGTTCTCTCGGATCGAGGGGCGCAAGTGGCGCGTCCGCTTCTCCAGCGAGGACCCGGTCGAGCTGGTGCAGGAGGCGATCCGGATCCTGGCGAACCAGCTCAACACGACGCCCAAGGAGCTCGGGATCGAGGTCCGCGCCGTTCAGGACCTGGGCAAGGTCCCCGTCGACCGCTTCGCAGTGGTCGAGGCCCTCCTCAACCTGCTCCACAACGCCTGGAAATACTCGCCCAACACGGACCGCAAGGTCCGGGTCATCCTGACCAACCGCCGCGGGCAGCTCGAGATCACCGTCGAGGACAACGGAATGGGTGTCCCCGCCCGCGACCGGCGACGGATCTTCGTGAAGTTCGAGCGGGCCAGCAACGCGGAGAAGAGCCGCGTGGAGGGGACCGGCATCGGACTGACCCTGGCCAGCGAGATCGTGAAAGCCCACGGAGGCAAGATCAAGTACTCGCCGAACAAGCCCCAAGGCTCTCGCTTCTCGGTCTTCCTACCGCGCTAGACAAGCGCCCAAGAGAAACACAGCTCACACCTGAACCTTCGGAACCGATCCTGCGCTGCAGGGTCGCGACTGAGGGAGCTTCAGCGACCGAAGTCGGGACGGCGAGCGGAGCGAGGCTCATTCCGCGGAGCGGAATACAGAAACACAGCTCACACCGAAACCCTTCGGAACCGAT
>Ga0316204_10003747_pt1 | contig 29388 bp, 20 predicted proteins | sample 6monrhotite_MG_2_FD_205661 | JGI IMG/M metagenome (GOLD analysis project Ga0316204, IMG submission 205661) | Microbial mat bacterial communities from mineral coupon in-situ incubated in ocean water Damariscotta River, Maine, United States -... | ecosystem: Environmental > Aquatic > Marine >...
ACCGGGGGGCAGCGCGACGACGACGAAGGAGGAGACTTGCGCGGGAGGGGAAGCGCAGGTTCCCCTCCAGAGACAACGCTGGTTGGCAGCCGCGAATCCGTCAAAGTGGCTGAAGACTCAGCACTAACTTCCACAAGCCACCTGCTGAAGGCCCGCACCAACGATCACGATCCATGCGGCAGCCGAGCCCCCACTGAGCTTCACAAGCCATGCGGTAGCCCCACACGCTGACCTCCTCGATCCATGCGGCAGCCCAACCCCGCCCGGTCCATGCCCACCGGCCCCATTCCCACCGAGCCCATGCCCGCCGGACCGAACGCTCGGGGCTACGGAACCGCTGATGTCTGCGGGCCTGTGGGGGCACGGGTTGGGCTGCCGCAGGGATCGTGGAGATCAGCGTGAGTGCGGCTGCCGCATGGATCGTGGTCGTTAGTTCAGCTCTTCAGCCACGTTGACGGATTCGCCGCTGCCAACCAGCGTTGTCTCCAGGGGGACGCTGCGCTTCCCCCTCGCGCGAGTCTCCTCCTTCGTTGGCGCGCGCCATACGGCGCGGTTGGCGCCGCTGGAGTCGCTGTGAAGCAGCCGCTCTGGAGAGGGGCGTCTCTTCAGATTTGCTGTAGGCTCCTCAGCTCTTGTAGAAGTCGCGCCCATCGTCCGTGATTGTTGCGATCCCAGCGCCGTGATCAAAGGTGATCAGGACGTTGTCGATCAGGTACTCCATCAGGTCACTGAACGGCTTGTGAGAGACGAAGTACCGGCGCTCGCTGAAGTCGTGCATGTCCTTCATGGACGCTTCGCCGCCCTCCTGCTCATCCAACCACTTGAGCACGCCCTTCCGGGTCTTCTTCCGGTGCTTCTCGATCTTCTCCTGAGACACCTTGTTGGTCCCGGCGGCGTTGCTCCCAGCGGCGTCGTCGGCCTTACTGGCCTTCGCCGCGGCAAGCGCTTGAGCCCGTGAGGGCCTCGCCACCGTCCCCGCTGGCGGCGCAACCTTCAGCGGCGCGGCGGCAGCCTCTCCAGCGACCGTCGCCTCGGAAGCGGCCGGCACCTCCGCGGACACCACCGGCTCCGCGCTCGCCGCTGCGCTCGCCTTCACAGGCGTCGACGTCTCAGCGGCTTTCTGAGCTGGCTTCACCGGCGCGGGAGCCGATCCACTCGGCGGCTCGGACGGCGGGGGCGCACCCCGCCCCATGGCCCGCTTCAGACGTTGGCGGAGTTTCAGCGGACTCGGCATGACTGCGCTCCTGGAGAACCCAAGCTGGAGATCCCGGTCAGTCTAGCCCCGTGTCCCCGTTCGCGCCGGTGTCCTCCCAGGATCCGGTATCCGACCCCGCGCCGCCGGTGTCCTCCGGCTCCGGCACATCCTGGGGATCCAGCGCCGCCGTCACGATGCGCTCATCCACCGCCTGCCGCCCCTCGCTGTCCTCCATCGCCATCCACAGCCGCAGCGATCGCCCACCGAGCAGCTCCGGCGGCGTGTTCAGCTCCCCATCAATCAACGCCTCGATGTTCAGATAGACAAACATCCCGGGGTAGTACCCGATGCAGTCGACCGCGGGCAGGAGGCGCACCGTGTAGCGGTTCTCACCCACCACCACCTCCGCGCCGTCCTCGTCCAGCTCATCGACCACAGACACAACGAAGTGCAGATCGACCACCTCCTCCGTATAGGAGACCCAGGCGCTGCCGAGGATATGCCAGCCGCCCTGCGGGCCGTGCACCATGGTCAGCGGCGCGCCCTCGGGCAGGTACGCCCAGGTCTCCTCGCCGGTGCCCACGATCACGGACGACGGGCTCTCGAAGCAGCCCTCGGGGCTTGTCCCCGACGCCGTGTCGACCTGCCCGGTCTCACCGGAGTCGGACGGCGTGGGCTCACCGGTGTCGGTTGGAGCGGTGGGGCCGCAGGCGATGAGGGTGAGGAGGATCAGCATGGAACCTCGGGGGAGGGTTGGAGCGGCCTGACCTGATGGAAGGGTGCCACCGGCGCGCGAACTCCGCAATTGCGCTACTGCACAAACCGTGGGTCGGTACTCCGCATCCCCGTGCAGAACCGACAAGCAGGAATCGGCTTTGGACGGCGCGGGTTGTACCGCGGTCCTCTCCATTGCTAAGGTTCGGCCATGTTGACTGCACTCTTCACTGTCCTGCTCTCGTCCCTCACCCCCAACGTCGAGGCGGCTGAGCTCGCGGGCGTCACCGTGCCCGACACCGCGGCTGTCGGCGGGCAGACCCTGGTGCTGAACGGCATGGGGCTGCGCGAGAAGTACTTCATCGACGTCTACGTCGGCTCCCTCTACCTCACAGCGAAGAGCACCGACGCGGACGCGGCCATCAACCAGGACGTGCCCAAGCGCGTCGTGATGAGCTTCATCTACTCGGAGATCTCCAAGGACCAGCTGGCGGAGACCTTCTACGAGGGCCTCGAGAACTACCCCCAGTACGCCGCCCAGCGACCGGCGCTGGAGCTGCTGGTCGCCGGCATGTCCGACATGAAGAAGGGGGACGAGATCGTCGTGGACTACGCGCCGGGCGTCGGCACCGTCATCAGCACCAACGGCGTCGCCCAGGCGCCCATCCCCGGCGCTGACCTGATGAAGCTCGTCTTCTCCATGTTCATCGGGCCCAAGCCCGCCACGGCGAAGCTCAAGTCCGGGATGATGGGCGGCTGATCGCCGTGACCTCGCTCTTCTCGCTGCTCCCCGCCCTCTTGACCCCCCAGGCCTTCGCGGACTGCGGGGCTCCGGTGGCGCTCGGCGCGCTGGTCGACGCCGTGGAGGCGGCGGAGGATGCCTTCTCGGATCTCACCGGTCGGAGGGACTTCACGGCGGCCTTCGAGGACGCTCAGGCTGCGTTGATCTGCCTGGGCGAAGCCGTGGATCCCGAGGCCGCTGCCCGCTTCCACCGCCTCCAGGGCCTCGCCATCTTCCCGGATGATCCCGGGCGGGCGGCCGCGAGCTTCGCCGCCGCGCGTCAGCTGGAGCCCGCCTACGCCTTCCCGGAGGCGCTGGTTCCGCAGGGAGCGCCGCAGCGGGAGGCGTACGGCGCGGTGGATCTGAGCGTCGGGCGCTACCTGCCGCTGACCAGCCCTGAGGTGGGGCGGGTCTGGTTCGATGGGCGCACGGTGCTGGAGCGACCGACGGACTGGCCCACCATCTACCAGCGCGAGGCCGGCGGGCGGATCCTGGAGACCGCCTATGTCTGGCAGGGGGAGCCCACCCCCTCCGCGGTCCTCCAGCCCTGGGAGCTGCCGTCGGGCGCGTATCGCCCCCCCGTGGACCCGGTTGATCCGTCCGCGGCCCCTGGCGTCGCCCCGGAGCCCGCTCGGGCCGGGCGCAGCCCCCGGCTGGGGGCGGTCACGGCGATGAAGAGCCCACCCCTGCCGCCGCTGCTGGGGCTCGCCGCCGCCGGCGGCCTGCTCGTCGGCGTCGGCTCGGGCTACCACTTCTACGAGTCGGACGGCGGACTCGACGCTGGCTGGGAGCGGGATCCCTACACCCTCATCACGCCCGCCTGGATCGGCGGCGGCGCGCTGCTGGCTGTCGGCGGGGCGGGCATGGGGTGGAAGGCTGTCGCGGATCGGGGCGGCGGCGCCGGCCTGCTGGAGGCCGGCGGCTACGCGGCGCTGGCTGGCGGCGGGGTGCTGTTCGGTCAGGCTATCGGCTACTGGGACTACACCCGCCGCGCCGGGGAGGTGCTCGACGACGAGCGCGAGCTGCTGCTCGGCGTCGGCGGCACCATGATGCTCACCGGCGCGGTGTCGGCGGTGGTGGGGCAGCGCCTCGCGGATCGCAGGCGGCGTGCGCGCTGATACTCAGCGTGCGCGGCAGATGGCTCGGCTCCGGGAGCAGGTGACCGTGGTGGTCACGCCCTCGGCGACGGTCGCGGTGGTGACGGCGCGGGCGGCCTCACCCCGGAAGCTGGCCATCACCCGCCAGGTGCCGACGGGGACCGCGCCGTCGGTGAGGCAGCCGTCGGGGGTCTCAAGGCAGGACGAGTCGGCGTCGCCCTTGAAGGAGACGCTCCCGGTGGCGCCCGGCGTCGTGTCAGGCGTCGTGTCAGGCGCCGCCGCGGCGTCCACGGGCTCCGGGCCGGGAGCCGGCGCGACGGCGTGCTCGGGGGCGTCGATCGTCTCGGCCTTAGACTCGCCGTCAGCCGCCTCGGTCGCGACGGGCTCGTCTGAGTCATCGCCATGGAGCGTCAGCAGGGCGACCGGCGCGAGCAGCACGAGCAGCACTGGCAGCACTGCGGCGAGACCGATGAGCAGCGGCCAGCGCCGTCGCGGCGTGTCCGCGGGCAGCGGCGCCGCCAGCGATGGCGCCACCGGCGGCTGGAAGGGCTCGTGGGAGGCCGCGCCGAAGGCCGGCTCCGGTCCGTCCGCGGTGTCAACCCGCGGCGCCCAGGCGTCGACGGGGGGGGGCTCGACGGGAGGTGACTCAGCGGGCTCGGCGGGCGCCTCGTCGAGCATCGGCAGATCCAGCTGAGGGGCGGAGTCCTGGCTGGTCGGCGCCAGCGACAGGACGCGGGCCACGGCCTCGCGGGAGGAGAAGATCTCGGTGGCGTCTTCGTCGCGGGGGATGGGCTCGGTGTCGTCGGAGCGGTCGGGCTCGGGCTCGTGGACCTCTCGCAGGATGGCGCCGCGAGACTCGGTGATGTCGCTGCGGGTGAGGGCCTCGTAGCGGGGGATCACCTGCTCGGCCCACTCCCGGAGCCAGAGCGTGCCGAAGGACTTCCGCAGCAGCCTGCAGGCCTTCACCAGATCCTGAGCGGTGGGCCGGGCGTCCGGGTACAGCTCCAGCATGGAGCGCACCAGCTGCGCTAGGTACTTGCCGGTGCTCAGCGGCAGCTCCGGGTGGTCGCGCTGGACCCGCCGCATGATGCGGCCCATCAGATCCTCGATGTGCTGACGGTGCTGCCTGTCTCGGTGCGGTACGGGCTCGACGTTCGGCCCCAGCAGGCACTCCGTGAGCACCTGGCCCAGCCCGAAGATGTCTCCCCGCGGGCGCTCGATGTGCTCCAGGCGCTCCGGCGCCATGTATCGCTTGGAGCCCAGGACCATGGCGGAGGTGTCGGACTCTCGCGCGCTGAACTCGGCGGTGGCGACCCCGTAGTCCAGCACCTTGACCTCGCCGGTGGGGGAGACGCGGATGTTGGCGGGCTTGATGTCCCGGTGGATGAGGTGCAGGGGCTGACCGTCGGGGCCGGTGGCGTGCCAGGCGGCGTGCAGCGCCCCGGCGACCTCCTCGACGATGGAGAGCGCGACGCTGATCGGCAGGGGGCCGTGAAGGATCAGCGGCGTCAGATCGACCCCGGGCACGTACTCGGTGATCACCGCCCAGCCCACGTCGAGGTGGACGAGGTCGTCGACGCGCAGGATGGCCGGGTGGCTCAGCATGCCGAGCATGCGCGCCTCATCCCGCAGGCGGGACACCATGTCGTCGGTGATCGCGCGATCCTGGCGCAGCAGCTTGACGGCGACCTGCTTGCGGAAGCCGCCGGTGCCGATCAGATCCGCGCGGTAGACGCGGCCGAAGCCGCCTGAACCGAGCGTCTCCACGATCTGGTACTGCCTGAGCCCCAACCTGGTTCTCTCTGCCGAGCGGACGGCGCCAGCGCGTCCATGAAGAGAGAGCATACAGCACTCATTCGGCGGGCGTGGCCTCCAGGATGCCCTTCAGTCGTCCCAGGATCTCGGCGTCATCGAGGCGGAAGCTGAAGGTCACGCGCCGGCTCATCCGGTTCTCTCCGGCGCCGTTGGCGCCGACATCGTCGCAGGGGCGCTCGGCCAGGAAGGCGACGGCGTCCAGCATCTCGGGGCCGTCCTCCGTGGCGCAGTAGGAGCGCGTCCAGGAGCGGCCGGTGGCCTCGGCCATGGCGACGAAGGGCTTCCAGGGGCGCCGGGCGTCGCTGAACTCCGGATCGCCCGAGGCGTAGAGATCCTGGATGGAGTCCAGGATGGCCTTGGCCCGGAGCTGGCTCAGGTAGAGGTTGCTGTCCTGCTGGTGACCGCCAAAGGCCGCGCCGTTGTAGCTCTCCCAGCTCCAGGCGTCGGCGGTCTGGGCTCTGGGCACCGGGTCCGTGTGGCCCTGGATCTCGATGGAGGCCAGGTAGTCCGGGATGGTGGGGTTGCCCGCGCCGTCGGTCAGGAGCTGGTCGTAGAGGTGGCGGTAGAAGGTCCGGATGTGCGCCCGGCCAGCGGGGGTCAGCGCGGCTGAGTTGGAGACGAACCAGGCGACCTCCTGCTCGGAGACCGTGACCTCGCCGTCCTGGTAGGAGAACACCGAGTCGCCGATCTCGCCGTTGGTGGTCTGCACCGCGTGCTCCAGGCGCGAGGAGAGATCCTGGCGCCGGCTCAGCATCTCGCGGACCTCGTCCTCGACCCGCGCGAGCGTGTCCTTCTGCGCCTGCATCTCCTCCTCGCGCTTCTCGACGAGCACGGCCACCAGCAGGATGAACACCAGCAGCAGCCCGGTGGTGAGGTCCGAGTAGGAGATCCAGAAGGAGCCTTCGGTGTCCTCGCGCTTGCGGGCCATCAGGCGGCCTCGTCAGTCACGTCGTCGGCGTCGAGGTCGATCACCTCACCGCCGGGGAGGTAGTCAGCGGTCTCGGGCTGGGGGTAGCGGATGGCGCTCCCCCGGCTCACGCGAGGCGACTGGGCAGCGACCTGGACGGCCTGACTGGCCTGAGCGGCCTGAGCGGCCTGAGCGGCCTGAGCGGCCTGGGCTATGGCCTGAACCGCGGCCTCCGAGGTGGCTTGAGCCGCGGCGCTCGTCGCTTCGTTCAGCTGCTTGAGCAGGGGCCGCACCTGCCGGCGGATAGCCGACTCCACGGTGCTCTGCAGCCCCTCGCCGCTGAACTCCCGGCGCAGCCACTTCAGCGCCTCGGTGGCCTCCTCCTGGCGGAGGTAGAGGTGGGCCAGCATCTCGTGGGAGGTGGCGCGCACCAGCCTGCTGTCGAGCGTGCGGGTGAGCCGCCCCACCTCGCGCTCGGCGCGGCCGCTCAGGTTGCGGCTGAACACCGTCAGGGCGAGGCTGCAGACGAGGCCGATGACCGAGGTGCGGAAGGAGACGTGCAGGCCGCCCACGAGCGTCTCGATGTCGATGGGCACGCCGCCGGAGGCCTCACCGCTGGTGCCGGCGTCGAGGCCCATGACGAGGCCGATGAAGGTGCCGAGGATGCCGAAGGCGGTCAGCAGGCTGGGGCCGGCGGCGACCAGCGCGGGGGTGACCCAGCTGCGGGGCGGCTCGTCGGGGGTGTCCCAGCGGATGGGCGGCAGCTTCTTCACCTGCGGCTTCTTCTTCACCTTGGGCGGGGGCGGCGGGGCGGGGGCCTCCTCGCTGGGCTCGGACAGCAGATCGACCATGTCTCCCCACTGCGCGGGGCGCTTGTCCACCGGCCCGTCCTCGCCGAGCTCCAGCTCCTGATCCAGCAGCTCCTCGATGCTGTCCTTGCCGACAAGTCGCCCGTCGCGGCCGGCCTGAGGCGGCGGGCCGGTGGGGACGTCCACAAGCTCGCGCAGCAGCGTGGGCTCGATGAACTCCGTGGCGGAGCGGGTGCTGAACAGCCCCTGATCCGTCTCGAAGGTGTTCTCCGAGAGGGCGAGCACCGGGTCGCGGAGCCCGGGGATCTCCGCGCCGATGTCCCTGGCGACCAGCGCGAGATCACGCCGGGTCGCGAAGGGGCCGCGGCGCAGCTCCTGCTCATCGTTGAAGTTCCGGAGGCGATCCAGCATGCGGGAGAAGCGGAGCTCCTCACGCCCGAGCGCGGTCGCGAAGCTGAACACGGCCAGCCAGAACAGCAGAGTGATGCCCCAGCCGCCGCTCCAGTCCCCATCGATGGGGAAGGGCAGGAAGATGGACAGGGCGTGCGCGAGCTCGACGAGGGGTGCAGGCATACCCTCAGAATCGGCACCCCCAGGCGCTCGCGTTAGGGCTGGGTGCTGATCTTCGTCAGGCGCTCGCCGGTCGGTCCGGCGGGAAGATGGTCGCGGAGACCGTCTGCACGTACTCCAGGACGTCCTGGCCCCAGCTGCGGACCTCGTCACGCCCCACCGGCGCGCCGGTGGGGATCACCCGGCGGACAGCCTGGATGACACGATCCAGGTCGTCGCCGGCGCGCAGCGTGACCGCGTCGCTCCTGCCGACGAGCCGCACGCCGGCGGCCGCCTCGGGCTCACAGCGGTAGCCGTGAGCGTCGATCGGGAAGGCCTCCAGCTCGCGCCGGTAGTCCGTCGGAGGGGTGAAGCGTGTTCGTGCCATGGAGAGTACCCTCAGGAAGAGCTCCACAGAACGCCAGGGGCCTGTAACTGCTACGTTCACGGCGTCTCCACTCCTACCATTCTCGCGAGGCTCGCGACCATAGTAGACGTGTCGATCGACACGCGACGAACTTGAGACAGTCCGCGCGATCCCCGCTCGGGGGGCTTCAGTGCGACGAGAGCAGCAACAGCACATCCGATGGGGGCTTCTCGGACATCGGCGTATCGACGCCGATGGAGTAGTCGCCGGACTTGGGCGCCACGAAGGTGACCGTGCTGGACCAGCTCTGGATTCGGAGCATGGCGCGGTTGTCGTAGACGCTGATGCGGATGTCCTCAACATCGACGGCCGCGCAGGTCTCCACGCGGTACTCGACGCCGCTCTCTAGGCGGACTCGCTGGTATTGAGGATAGCCGACGTTTACCGTACGTTCCCAGCGACTTCGCGGGCGCCAGCCATCTTCGTCTCCACGCTCCACGAACTCAGTCATGCAGGCGATGGAGAGCGCGGGCTGTTCCGCGATCGGGCTGGCTGTGTGTTCGGTGTCGGACTCCCCACCGGCGGCTGTGGGGATCAGCAGTGCGGTGATGAGGGCCAGAGACATGATTCTCCCTGTTTCTGGTCCCTCGATCGGATCGAGCCCCTCAGCGCTTGACTCCCCCCCTGAGAAGTCACTTTTATGACGGCTCGGAGGACGTCATGATGTGTGTGTTTTTCTTGCTGGCCTGCGCCAGCCCCGGCGGTGGGAGCGGCGCGGATCCGTCGCAGGCGTTCGACTACCCCCTCGACGACACGCTCACCTTCGCCGACCTCCAGGCGATCGGCACCCACAACAGCTACCACGTCGAGACCGAGGGGGTCACGACCCCGGAGTGGGCCTACACGCACCTGCCGCTGGATGAGCAGCTCGGCCTCCAGGGGGTGCGACAGTTCGAGCTGGATCTCTACTACGACGAGGACGAGGGCTACCTCGCCCACCACATCCCCATCCTCGATCAGACCAGCAACTGCCCCACCTTCGTCGAGTGCCTGGAGGACATGAAGCGCTGGTCCGACGCCAACCCGGCGCATCACCCGCTGATGACGCTCATCGAGCTCAAGGATCCCTTCCCGGAGGATCCGGAGGAGGCCGTCGAGCGGCTGGCGGCGCTGGAGGCGGCGCTCTGCTCGGTGTGGCCGCCCTCGCGGCTCATCACCGCTGACGACGTCCGGCGGGACGCCCCGGATCTGAAGTCGGCGGTCGAGGGCGTCGGCTGGCCCACGCTGGGGGAGCTGCGCGGGCGGGCCATGTTCGTGCTGCACGCAGGCTCCAGCTGGCGGGAGCTCTACCTGGGACCGGACGGGGAGACGGACGGTCGCCTGCTGGTGCCCGACGGCCAGGGCGACATCGACGCGCCCTGGGCGGCTGTGCACGCGGTCAATGACCCCGTGGGCGGCGCCGCGCAGATCGGCGAGCTGGTGCTCGCGGGTCACCTCGTCCGAACCCGGGCGGACTCGGACAGCGAGGAGGCGCGCGCCGGAGACAGCTCCAGGCTGGAGGCCGCGCTGGCGAGCGGCGCGCACTTCCTGAGCACGGACTACCCCGCCCCTCGGGAGGGGGTGGACTATGTGGCCGGTATCCCGGGCGGGACGCCGTCCAACTGCAACCCGGTGACCGCCCCCGCCGAGTGCAGCGCCGAGGCCGTCGAAGACCCGGGCTTCGTCGGCGCGCGCTGACCTGGAAATATTCCACCCGCGGGCGCGAAGTGCCGAACATACGGACTTCAAGGCTACCCCCCCAATGTCCCGTCAGTACCTCATGCTCTCCAGTGACCCCGCGCACCGCGCCGACCCGGATCGGCACGCCCGGGACGTGGCGCAGCTCACCGGGCTCGTGGAGTACGACGTCCGGCAGCGGCTGATCCGCCCCGGGGTGAGCCTGCTGGGGGCCCTGGAGGCCGAGGCGGCGGGGCGGGCGGCCTCGGCGCTGTCGGAGGCGGGCTACCGGGCGACGGTGATCGATCGGGGCCGGCTCTCGGGCGTGAGCCGGCCGCAGCGGGTGCTGGGGGTGCGGGCGGAGGATGGCGGGATCGCGCTGCTCGGCGGCGACGGGGAGCCGCTGGCGGTGGTGGACGCGACCAGCGAGGTGCTCCTGGTGGCCGGCGACCTGGACGCTGAGCCCATGGCCGCTGTCCGGGCCCGGAAGCGCGCCCCGGATCCGGCGGTGGCGCTCAAGGAGCTGAGCCGGGGCTTCCCGGTGCTCCGCATCTTCGATCGGGGAGCCGCGCGGTCCTTCATCGTGCTGGGGCGCCGCTTCAACTACACCACGCTCTCGGGGCTGGGCGCGGACGCGACGGTCTCGGCCGCCATCAACTTCCAGACGCTGGTGGGGCGCCTCCAGGCGGCGGCCGGTGAGGCCGCCCTGGACGTGGACTTTCGCCTGTCGGATCTGCCGCCGTCCAGGGTCCAGCTCGTGCTGGACGAGTCCCACGCGGGGATCGAGGACTTCGAGCTGCACGCGCTGCTGTCTCAGGCGCTGTGGGACGAGGGCGTGCTGAAGGCCCCGGAGGGCGCCGCGCCGGCGGTGGACCCGCCGCCTGAGCGCTCAGAGTACGCCGAGTCCGCCGAGGCCGTCTCCCGGGTGCTCGACGATCCGGATCGGGTCCGCCGCCGGCTGTGGCACGTGGTGAACGGGGTCGCGCCCTGGTGGTTGCTGCTCGCCGTGGTTGCGGGCTGGCTCGGCAGCGCGGTGCTGCTGGGCCTGGGTGAGGAGGCGATGCTGGCGAGCCTCTCTCTCTTCGCGGGGGCCGTCCCCCTGCGGCTGGGGGTGATCCAGCTGCTGCGCAAGCGCGAGATCGAGGACTACCCGACGAGCCGGGCGCGGTCCGTGGCCATGGGGAAGGTGGAGGTCAGCGGTCAGGCCCGGCCGGCGGTGCCCATGCGCTCCCCCTGGGGAGGCCTCGACTGCGTCTGGTTCCGCTGGACCCAGCTGGACAGGGTCACCACGGCCGACGGCAAGAGCCAGTGGCAGATCGTGGGCCGCGGCGACAGCGGAGACCTGCCCTTCCTCGTCGAGGACGAGAGCGGGCGGGTGCTGGTGGACCCGGCCGGCGCGGAGATCCTGGTCAGCAACCGCAACACCATCCAGGGCAGCTACATCCGGGTCATCCGGGGCGCCCCCACCGCCATCCCGCTCGGCGCGGACACACGGATCATCGAAGAGACCGTGCCCGCGGGGCGCCGGCTCTATGTGCTCGGCACCGCCCGGCCCGTGCGGCGCGGCGGCGACGGTCGGGTGGCGCTGCGGGAGCGGCTGCGCGCGCTGAAGGCCGACCCCGATCGGCTGAAGACCTTCGACATCGACGGCGACGGCCGCATCGATCCGGAGGAGTGGGAGGCCGCGGTGGCCAGCGTGGAGCGCGAGCTGATGAGCGAGCGCCTGCAGGCCGGCGAGGCCGGCGACGTCAGCCCCTACGGCGCGGTGATCGGCCGCGGCGAGGAGGGCTGCCTCTTCCTGATCGCCGACCGCTCCGAGGAGGCGCTGGTGCGCGGCATCGCGGCCCGCGCCTGGGCGTACCTGCTGGGCGGCTTCGCGGCCGTCGGCTTCGGCGTCTGGGGTGTCTTGAGTTTCTGAGTGTTGTTCTGAACCCGGAGAGTGAAATGACCTTTGCTGCTGTCGCCGCCGTGCTCGCGGTGCTGCTGATCGGCTGCCTTGTGATCTGCGTGTTCGCGGTGAGCCTCTACAACCGCCTGGTGTCGCTGCGGCACGCGGTCCGCAAGGCGTGGAGCGACATCGACGTGCTGCTGAAGCAGCGCTACGACGAGATCCCCAAGCTGGTCGAGATCTGCAAGGGCTACATGAAGCACGAGCAGGAGACGCTGGAGCGGGTGATCCAGGCGCGCAACCGCGCCGCCGGCGCCCGCGGCGTGGCCGAACACCGGGCGGCCGACGGCGCGCTGGCCGGGATGCTCTCGGGGCTGTTCGCGCTCTCCGAGGACTACCCGGAGCTGAAGGCCAACCAGAACTTCCTGAACCTCCAGCGGCGCATCAGCGGCCTGGAGGATCAGATCGCGGACCGCCGGGAGCTCTACAACGCCCAGGTGAACAACTACAACGTGCGCATCGAGCAGGTGCCGGACGTCTTCATCGCCCGCGCCATGGCCTTCAACGGTGAGGAGCTGTACACCATCGAGGAGCCCGCCCACCGCGAGAGCCCCCAGGTGTCCTTCGCCTGATCAGCGGGGCTCGCCGGTGAGCGTCAGCAGCTTGACGATGCCCGCGTCGTGGCTGCCGTCGCTGCCGAAGGCGTAGCGCACGGTCCAGTCGTGGCTCGCCGGCAGGGTGTCGACGTCGAAGGCCGCCGGGGCCTTGACCAGGAGCCTGGCGCGCAGCGGCGGCCAGTCCGCCGGCAGCGGCCCCAGCAGCGTCGCCCAGGTCAGCGGCGCCTGCCCGGGGCCCCCCCACGGCGGATCCAGGAAGACGGTCGCGCCCGCCGTCAGCCTCGGCGGCGCCTGCTTGACGGTGTCGCCGTGCACGAAGGTGATGCGCCCCTCGACGCCGAAGCGACGAGCGTTCTCCCGGGCGAGCCGCAGCCGCCCCGCGTCGAGGTCCACGGCGGTGACCTCGCTCCCCGCCAGCGCAAAGGCGATCGCGTTGCCGCCGCAGCCGCAGAAGACATCGAGCACGGGCCCGGAGACCTCCGACGCCTGGGCCTCGGCGATGTGTCGCGGCGTGAGGGACCAGCGCCCCTCCTCATCCACCGTCAGCCAGGGCTTCGCGCGGCCCCGGCGCCCGCGCTGTCGCGGCGGCGGCCTCGGCAGCGCCTCGCCCTCGCCGAGCCCGGCCCGCACGGCCAGCGTCCGCCCGGCGATCACCAGGCCGTCCAGGGCGCTGACGACCGCGGCGGCCTCCTCGGGCGGCCGCGCCGCGTCCTCTCGTGCGCCCAGCAGCCGGGCCCGCTCCCAGGCGTCGAACCCCGGGGACCAGCCCTCGACCTGGAGCCGCACCGGCGCCTCCACCACCCGGGGCAGCAGCGCCGCCAGCGCCGCGTCCGCCCGGACCGCGGTGTCCGCTCGGGCCGCGGCGTCCGCGTCCCCTCGGGCGATCTCACCGAGGGCGGCCTTGAGCGCCTCCAGCCGCGCGTCCAGATCCGGCGAGGGCAGGGGAGGGGCGTCGAGCGCCCGGTTCAGCGCGGTCCGGTCGTGGTAGCGCACCGGGGCGCCGTCGCGCCGGGCCTGACGCAGCGCCTTCAGCAGCGGAGCCCAGGCGCGGGCGAGCTTGAAGGTGCGCGGCGGGCTCTGCGCCAGCCGCTGTCGCAGAGTCGGTGAGCCAGCCTCGGCACTGTGTCTGATGGGAGTTGACCGATCCACACCGTCCTCTTACAGCGTCGGCCGTTCACTGAACAGGAGTCTCCTGATGCGTTCCCTCATCATCCCCGCGTTTCTCGGCGTCGCCCTGCTGAGCGGCTGCGGCAGCGAGGTCGACGACAAGCCGGCCTCGACCGTCTCCGAGGCTCCCGCCGAGTCTGACAAGACCGACAAGACTGACAAGACCGACGGCGCCAGGTCCAAGTCCAAGGCCGGTAAGAAGGTCACCGTCGTCACCGATGACGGGTCCGAAGACGACGCGATGACCGCCACCCTCAAGCACTCCGGCGAGCTGCCCAGCGGCGCCGTGCTGGCCGACGTGGCGGTCGAGGACAGCAAGCTCGAGTTCGTGGGCGCCAAGGTGACCGGCGATCACACCGGCGGCTTCAAGACCTTCACCGGCGAGATCGCGGTCGTGGACGGCGAGGTGGTCTCCACCGCCTTCGCCCTCGACATGGCGAGCCTCTACTCGGACGCCACCAAGCTGACGAAGCACCTGAAGAGCCCGGACTTCTTTGACGTGCAGAAGTTCACCCAGGCGACCTTCAGCTCCACGGAGATCAAGGCAGGCTCGGACGTCGCGGGCGCGACCCACACGGTCGCTGGCACCCTCGACTTCCACGGCGCCAAGAAGACGCTGACCTTCCCCGTCTCGATCAAGAAGGAGACCGCGAAGGTCGAGGGCGAGGAGGGGCCGGCCTTCATGGTCAGCGCCGAGTTCACCATGAAGCGCAGCGACTGGGGCGTGACCTACCCGGGCAAGCCGGACGACCTCATCAAGGATGAGGTGCTGGTCAAGATGAGCATGGTCTTCCCCGTCGATGACTAGTGCTCGCGTAGTGCTCGCGTAGTACGCGCGCCTACTCGATGCGGGCGATCTCGGACAGGCTGTCCGCCACGTAGCGGCGCAGCTCGTCCATGAAGGCGTCCTGCTCCAGCCCGTGGAGGTGCTTCTCCACGAGCTGAGAGAGGCGCACCCCCAGGCCGTGCAGCACCGGCAGCGCGGCGGCGACCGCGACCTCTCGCGGCAGCGGCGGGGCCGCGTCGTTGCCCGTGAGGGCGCGCTCGACGGCCTGGAGCATCTGGCGGCGGCTCTCCAGCCCCACCGTGGGGTTGCGGGTGGGCCCGGCGGTGAGCCAGTCGATGTTCAGGGCGGAGGGGACGATGACCTCGCCGGCCGTGGGGCGGGCGCTGTGCGGCGCGGCGGCTGGGGGCTGCCCCACCGCTGGTGTCGCACCTGGCGCTGCCGTCGCTGGCCGCGGCGCCGCCGCGGGCTGCGGTGCCGCGTAGACGATCTGCGGGGCGGCGGGCGGCGGGGCCTTCTCCAGGGTCTCGCGGATGGCGAGGAGCTCCGCGACCAGGCCGTCGCTGCTGCTGGACTGACGCGCCCCGATCTCGATGGCCTCGCGAACCCCCTCCATCTGGCCGCCGAGCGCCAGGGCGAAGGCGCCGAGCTGCTGACCGAGGCCGCTGGAGTCCTTCAGGGTGGCGCGGATCTGCGCCAGCTCGCCGCTCATGTCGTTGGAGACGCCGGCGCCGCTCTGGAGCGTGACGGCGATGGCTTCGAGCTGATCGTTCAGCCCGGAGAGGGTCCCGGTGACCCGCGCGACCGGGTCATCATCGCCGCCGCCCATCATCTTCCTGCGGCCGAACTCCTTCTGGATGTCCGCCCAGCGCCGGGCCTGCTCCGCGTCGAGGGTGCCGCGCAGCTCGGCGAGCTTCAGCAGGTTGGCCTCGGCGCCGGTCGTCAGCGTCTGGGCCTCGCCCACGTAGTGATCGAGGATCAGCGCGTGCAGCTCCTCGTCGTTCATGGCCGGCACGATCTTCTCGGCCAGCTTGTTCATGTTGCGGTAGCTGCCCTGGAGCTGGAAGCGGGGCTCGGTGCGGAAGGCGTCCTCGGTGGCCGCCGAGGCGATGTACTGGGCGTTGACCTTCAGGAGCACGTCCCGGGCCACGAACAGCCGCGACAGCACGGCCTTGATCTCGTTCAGCTCCACCGCCGAGTAGTCGTGGCTCAGGTCCGACGCGGGCAGCTCCTCGCCCCGGGCCATGCGGACGATCGTGTAGACGTCCGCCTGATCGCGGGTCGCCAGCGGGGCGAGCGCCGGGTTGGAGGTCAGGGAGTTCTCCAGGTAGCTCAGGGAGAACTGCTCGCCCCGGCCGCTCAGCACGTCGCCGAGGTTGTAGGTGTCGGCGCGGTTGGCGAGCATGTCGGGGATCTGGAACTTGTCGCCGCTCTCGGTGTAGGGGTTGCCCGCCATCACCACGCAGAACTTCTTTCCGCGCAGGTCGTAGGTGCGGGTGCGGCCCTTCCAGACGCCCTCGACCCGGCGCTGGGCGTCGCAGAGGGAGATGAACTTCTGCAGCAGCTCCGGGTGGGTGTGCTGGATGTCGTCGAGGTAGAGCATCACGTTGTTGCCCATCTCGAAGGCGAGGTTGATCTTCTCGACCTCCTGGCGGGCGGTGGCGCTGGGGGCCTCGGCGGGGTCCAGGGAGTGCACGTCGTGGCCCAGCGCGGGGCCGTTGACCTTCATGAAGACCAGCCCGAGGCGATCGGCGACGTACTCCATCAGGGTCGTCTTGCCGTAGCCCGGGGGGGAGATGAGCAGCAGCATGCCCATCAGGTCAGTGCGCTTGGCGTCGCCGGCCGCGCCCATCTGCTTGGCGAGGTTGTCGCCGATGAGCGGCAGGTAGACCTCGTTGATGAGCTTGTTGCGCACGAAGGCGCTCATGACCCGGGGCTGGAACTCGTCGACGCGCAGGCGGTGGCGCTCGGCGTCGATCAGGGTGTGGCGCAGCTCCCGGTAGGCCCGGTAGCCCGGCACGCGCTCGCCGCGGAAGCCGCTCAGGCGCCCCAGGAACTCGTCGAGCCGCAGCTCCAGCTTGCGATCCCGGATGCGGGGGTGCTGGCCGAGCATGCCCTCCAGGGTCAGGTGCGTGATGGCGCTGGAGGTCTCGGTGGCGAGCTTCTCGCCCGCGGCGAGCAGCACGCTGGCCTCCATGACCCCGTGGGCCAGCTCGGGGGCGCGAACGGCCCAGCCCTCGATCCAGGAGCGGGCCACCAGCAGGCGCTGGGCGGGATCGGCCTCCAGCGCCGCCAGATCCTGCGCCAGCACCCCACGCCCGCCGTGGGCGTCCAGGTGCTTGAGCAGGCCGTCTCGCAGGCCCTGGGCCTCGCCGCTGATCGTCAGCCGCAGCTCGTCCCGGGTCATCTCCTCGGCCAGCGCCTCGCCGGCGAGCCGCCAGCCCGCCTCGTCCAGGGCGCCTGAGGCCAGCAGCCCCGCCTCGGTGACGAAGCCCTTGATGTGCTCGGCCAGCTCGGCCGAGAGGGCCCGCAGGCCAGCGCCAGCGCCCAGCGCGGCCCGCAGGCGGCCCAGGGAGCGGGCCTGCCGATGCCAGGCGTCGACCGCCTCACGCTCGGGGTGGAAGGCGAGGAACAGCGCGGCGGCGGCCCGGGGGCCGGGGGGGAAGCGCAGCATGCCCGCGGTGCGACGCAGGCCCAGCAGCTTCTCCAGGATGAGCGCGGCGTCCGCGTCGTGGATGCCGCGCTCGTAGCCCTCTTCGTAGCGCTCGCTCGCGTACGCGCGCACCAGCGCCAGCACCCCGCTGCTCGAGTCCCCGCTGGCGAGCGCCGCCTTGGAGAGCTTCTCGATGGTCAGCCCGTCCTGGGCGGCCTCGGCGGCCGAGAGCACGCAGGCGGCGAGGTACTCGCCCCGGTAGACCGTCTCGTCCTCGGAGACGACCAGCTGATCCCAGTAGGCGCGGGTCTCGGTCCAGCGCGGATCCTCGATGGGGGCGTAGTAGTCGGTGCCGGTGAGGTGGAAGGCCATGCCCTCGCCCCGGGGGACGACCGACAGCTCCAGGGACTGGGTGTTCACCGTGAACAGGTGCCGCCCGAGGCGGATGATGTCGTCGCCCTCGGCGAACAGATCCCGCCGGTCGCGCAGGCCGCGCAGGGCGTCCTGTCGGGCGCTCTTGAGCTTGGAGAGCAGCTCGTCGGACTTGACCGTGTCGCCCAGATCGCCGAGCTGCTCGGCGATGGAGCGGACCTTCATCACCATGGGGTCCGCGGCGAACCAGGTGTTGAGCTCGTCCTCCTCCTTGAAGGTCCGCGCCCGCCGCACGACCCCCTCCAGGATGCGCTCGGCGGCGCCGGAGAGGCTGCCGATCCGGCGCTGGCGGGCGTCCAGCAGGTTCTGCTTCTTGGTGCCGAGCGCGGAGTAGGCCTCCTCCCGCCGGCTGGTCAGCTCGCCGATGAACTCGTCGAACTCGCCGAAGCGGGCCTCCATCTCCTCCAGCTGGAGCATCAGGCGGCTGAGCTCGTCGTCGCAGCGCTCCGGTGAGTCCGCGCGGCCCAGGGCGCCCGAGACGGACTGGGCGAAGAGCTTCATCTGGGCGGCGAACTCAGCGCGGCCCTCGTGGGTGCTGAGCTCGGTGCGGCGGCCCTGCAGCACGGCCCGCACCCGGTTGAGCTGGCTGAAGACCTCGGAGATGCGCTCCAGGAGGATCGTGCGCACGGTGGGGTCATCGACCTCCAGCCCGGCGACCACCTCGCTCAGCAGGTTGAGCCCCTCGGTGGTCTCGTCGAGCTGCTCGGCCAGCGGCGCGATCTCGCTGGTCCTGTCGACCTCACCGACCTTGACGGAGAGCCCCTCCAGCTTCGCCACCAGCGGGGCGAGCGCCTCATCGCCGAGCAGGAACTGCACGCAGTCCCGGCTGACCCGCTCGAAGGCCTCGACGACCTCGGCCTCCAGCACCTCCAGGCGCGCGATGTCGACGTAGCGGATCTCCTGCATGGTGATGAGGTGGCCTCGCTGGCGGCGCAGGCTGGTCATGGCGACCAGGAACGGATCCACCTCCCGCCAGTTCTCCGGACGCACGTCCGACAGCAGCTTCTGCTGGGCGTCCTCGGCGTCCTTCAGGGCGGACGCGGCCTTCCGCTTGAGCGCGAGCACCTTCTCGTACTCGTCGATGATCTGCTCGGCGGAGCGGCGCACCTCGGAGACGGAGCCGGCCAGATCGCCCACCTCGTCGCTGCCGAGCCAGTAGAAGCCGTCGGTCATGCGCGTGCAGGCGCGGACCAGCTCCTCGAAGCGCTCCCGGCTCGTCTCGTCGCTGTCCGCCAGCCGGCGGATGGTGAGGGCGTCGGAGATGCCGCGCACCAGATCCGCGTTGCCGATGCGGCCGAGCGGACTGTTGTCCTCGGGCGCCGCGGCGGCGTGCTCGGTGGAGACGAAGGGGGTCGCCCAGACGCGCATCAGGTGCACGCGGCCCGGCTCGTCCTCGGCCTTGAACACCACCATGCGGCCGTCGGCGAAGAGGCTGTAGCCGCTGCAGTGGATGGGGCTCGCGACCTCCTTGCGGATGAGGTTGTAGGGGTAGAGCACGTAGTGCCCGTCGCTGCGCCGGTGGAAGACGTAGAGCACGTCCTCGCCGTTGGGGCTGCGGATGGACTTGAAGAACTCGAGATCCTCCGGCGCCTCCTCGAAGACCTTGTGGTCGCCGGTCTGGAGGTAGTAGCCGCCGGGGAAGATGATCCCGTGGTCCTCGGGCAGCTGCACGCAGGCCTGGCCCACGGCGTCGATGCGCGCGACCTGCCGGGTCTGCCGGTTGAAGATGAGGTAGCGGGTGTCCTGCTCCTGGTAGGGGCGCACGCTCAGGAGGATGAGCGAGCCCAGGCTGGCGTAGCTGATCTCGGCGTCGTCGAGGGACTGGTTGCGGTCGTCGACGAGCTCCGAGTAGATGCCCTCGCCGTCGCGGGTGTTGTCCTCGATCTTGACGGTGAGGTCGCCGCCGACGGTCTCCACGAAGACGGTGTCCAGGACGTTGACGTGGGGGTGCCGGCCCAGGATGTGGTCGTCGCGGCTGGTGCGGACCCAGTCGAAGTCGTGGGAGGACGGGACGGTGTGATCCCGCTCGCCGCGGTTGTCGATGTAGACGGTGCTGCTCTGCTCACCGTCGGAGCCGAGCGCCCAGCGGAAGATCTTCACGTCCGTGAGGTTGGTGCCGGTCCTGAAGACCGCCAGCAGCTTGTCCTCGGTGCGGCGAAGCTGCGTGAGCCGGACCTCCTTGTAGTACTGGTAGACCTCCGCGAACTCCCGCCTGAAGTTGGGGTCGCTCAGGAAGGTCTCGTCCTCGGACACCTCATCGAAGGTGAAGGTGTGGTCGCCCTCGCCCTCGTGCTGGGTGAGGCGGTGCAGGCTCAGCACGTCGCCGACGGCCACCTCCCGCTTGAGGTGCATGGTGACGTTGTAGCCGAGCAGCAGCAGCCCGCCGACCTGCACCACGTCCCGGGGCACGCAGTTGTGCTCGGTGCGGACCCGCTCGTTGCCGGCGATGACCATCTCGGTCCCGCCGAAGGTCTCCTGGCGGCGCTCATTGAGGGCGTGCGCCTTCTCGGCCAGATCGGAGGCCCGCGCCTGGAGGCGGGTGCGCAGGACTTCGTAGCTGCCGCCCTTTACTGCTTCTGCTTCGCTCACGTCGTTCGCTCGCTCGCGCGCTCGCCTCGCGGCTCACGTCGCGGTGTGTAGTTCGTGGGTCGGGCCGCGTCGCCGCCCGCCTGTTGGCGGGCGGCGGGCGGCGGCGAGCATCAGCTGTTGGTGCTGTCGTCGAGCTTCTTGAGCTTCCCTGTCTGACCGAGCAGGGCCTCGAGCTGGGTCTTCAGCGAGCCATCGGCCTGGGTCGCCAGCTTGGCCAGCAGCGCCGCCGCGGACATGTCCCGCAGGTTCTCGCCGCTGCTCAGGGCCTCAGCCAGCAGGCCCTTGATGTCGCCGGCGAGGTCCGAGTCGCCGCTCAGGTAGCCGCTGGCGACCTGCTGGACGGTGTCCGAGCTGTTGACGAAGCCGTCGATGCTGTGTCCGACGCTGGTGGCGCGGACGAAGCGGTCGAAGAACTCGCCGTCGCCGCCGACGATCTTGATCTCGGCGGAGGTGAAGGCCTGGGCCATGACCTGAGCCTGGGCCTCGGCGATCTCGCGGTTGGCGGCGATCTGCGCCAGCTCGATGACCTGGGACTTCTCCAGCGTGAGCCGGAACTCCTCGTGCTCGCGGGCGACGCCGTCGAGCGCCTTCATGGCCTCGGCCTTCTCCGCGAGGCCGACGGCCTCGGCCCGCATCTTCTCGCGCACGGCCGTCGCGTCGGCGAGGCCCATCTTCTCCCGGGCGACCGCCTCGGCGACGCCCTTCTTCTCGAGCGCGGTGGCCTCGGCCTCCAGCACGCGGGCCTGGGCGAGCCCCTTCTCCTCGGTGCCCTTGGCCTCGGCGAGCATCCGGGCCTGGGTGATCTCAGCGCCCACGCGGCCCTCGCGCTCGGTGACGTCGACCTCGGCGGCCTTGACGTTGACCTTGGCCAGGCCCTGCTTCTCGGCGCCCGAGGCCTGGGCCTGCATCTTCTCGAAGGTCACCTTGGCCTCGGCGAGGCCCTGCTTCTCGATGGCGACCGCGTCGGCCTCCTTCACCTTGACCTTGGCGAGCCCCTCGGCGGCGGCCTCGGCCTGCACGCCCTCGGACATGCGGATCTTGGCGGCGGCTTCCTTGTCCGAGGCCTCCAGGGAGGCCTGGGCCATCACCAGCTTCTCGCGGGCGGCGAACTCGGCGGCCTTCTCGCTGGCCTCGGCGGCCTTGAGATCCTTGACCAGGGCCTCCTCAGCCAGCGCCTCGGCGCCGATGATGGTCACGTCCTTGTTCCGCCTGGCCTCGGCGGTGGCGCGCAGATCCTTGATGCGCTCCTCCTCCTCGGCGACGTTCTTGTCGACCACGATGCGGGAGCGGATGACGTCGGCGATCTCCTTCTTCTGGATCTCGATCGCCTTCTCCTTGTCGATCTCCTGGAGCTCGACCTCGCGGGTGCGGGAGATGGCCTCCAGCTGGCGGTCGCGCTCGACCTGCTCGGTCTTGATGGCGACGACGCGCTCGCGGTCCTTGTCGGCGACCTCGACCTGACGCTGCTTGTTCAGCGTGTTGATCTCGATCTCCTCCTCGGACTTGATGCGGGCGATCTCCGAGCGCTTGCGCTCCTCGGCCTGGACCTTGGCGGTCTCGGCGGCCTCGCGGGCCTTCACCGTCTCGATCTCGCGCTGCTGCTTGGCCTCGGCGTCCGCCCGGCGGCGGTCGAGCTCCAGGATGGCCTCGTCGGCCTCCAGATCCTGCTTGGTGATGGCCTTGCGCTCTTCCTGGCGAAGATCGTTGGTGTGGACGTTCTGCTCGGCGGTGATCTTCGTGATCTTGCGGATACCGTGAGCGTCGAGGATGTTCTCCTTGTCGAGCATCTCGATGGGGGTCTGCTCGAGGTAGTCGATGGCGGCGTCTTCGAGCACGTAGCCGTTGAGATCCTTGCCGATGATGTTGATGATGTCGTCGCGGAAGATCTCGCGCTTGGTGTAGAGGTCCACGAAGTCGAGCTGCTTGCCGACGGTCTTCAGGGCCTCGGAGAACTTGGCGACGAACAGCTCCTCGAGGGTCCGCTGGTCCGAGGCGCGGGCGCAGCCGATGGACTGGGCGACCTTGAGCACGTCCTCCTGGGTCTTGTTGACCCGCACGAAGAAGATGACCTTGATGTCCGCGCGGATGTTGTCGGCGCAGATGAGCCCCTCCTTGCCGCGCCGGTCGAGCTCGATCGTCTTGACCGAGATGTCCATGACCTCGGCGCGGTGGACAAAGGGCCAGACGAGCCCGCCGGTGAAGTTGACGTCCAGTTTGCCCTGCATCTTGTTGATGATGAGCGCCTTACCCTGGTCCACCTTTCGGTAGAACTTGGTGAAGGCGACGCCAGTTCCCGTGACGGTGATGCCGATGAGAACCAGCGCGGCGAGGCTGTAGAGGAGGATGTCCATGTGGGGTCTGATCTCCGATTGCCGGGGGTTGGTCTGTAGGAGGAAGGCGCGTCGTGACCGCTGGGGTCAGCCTTCCATGGGCTCGATGATGTAGGCGTCGCGGCGCTGATCGAATGACACAATCAGCGCTTCGCTGCCGCGAGTGAGGGCGTTGAGGTGATCGCAGCGGACCTGGATCTGCAGGCCGGCGCCGCCGTCTTCGCAGATGGCCTGGCCGAAGTTGGCGTCGACGCGGCCGGTGTAGAGGGTGCAGACGCTGCCGATGAAGTCCCGCCGGCGCTGGCCCACGTGGCTGACGAACAGCGGGGCCAGCGGGCGGATGCTCAGGGAGGTCAGCAGGAGGCCGACCACCAGGGCGCCCAGCGTCACGATGACGATCATCAAGGCGCCGCCCAGCAGCCCGCGGAGAAGATCCTGGCCGATGAGGGACATGAGCCAGGAGTAGATGACCATGAAGCTGGCGACGACGGACACCGGCGCGCTGCGGAGCTTCAGGGCCTGGAAGAAGCCCGCCAGGAAGGACGGCTCGATGACCTCCAGCGCCTCGGCCGCGCCGTCGGCGCCCTCGGCCACGCCGTCCAGTGAGCCGTCGAGGGCCTCGGCGGCGCCGTCGATGGCGCCGTCCAGCGCCTCGGCGGCGCCGTCGATGGCGCCCTCGAGCGCGCCGTCAGCGCCGCCGAGGGCGTCGAGGAACTCGATGTCCACCACGCCCATGATGACGAAGCCCCAGTAGGCACAGATCGGGACCAGCAGAGCGGTGAAGAGGACGGTGGGGAGCTGCAGCAGCGGGACCAGGATCTCGGGCATTACAGAGCGCGCCTGGGAGGTGGTGGAGATCGCCCATATCCGGGCGGATTGCAGGGTGCATCGGGGACTGTGGCGATCCCGGCGCGGTCGTCTCGGTTACGACTACAGCGACGCGTCTATTGCCCGGAATCGGCCGCGTTCGGTTTCATCCGGCTGACCCACTCGTAAGGAACTTGTCTGGAAGCCGTGAACAGGTTGCAGACGCACTGGTTCCAAGGAAAGCTCGTCTCGTCGAATCGAGCCCCCGGCACCACGAATTCAGAGGCCCGCAATGACTCTCCTCGTCTCTCTACTGTTAGGCCCCTCCGCCCTCGCGTTCGCACCCTCCGAGGACGTGCACGCCGGCATGGAGCCAGGCCGGGTGGTGAAGTTCACCCCCGACGCGCAGCTGCGCATGCGCAGCTCTTCGGCGTGGCAGAGCTTCCTGCAGGGGGAGGGGGCCGGCTGGCTGGCGACCTGGGACGAGCAGCAGGGCACCATCCACCGCGCCTGGGGCGCGGGCGTCGACCTGGGCCCCGTCACCTCCGAGGCGGAGCTCGAGGCCGCCGTGCTCGGCTTCTTCGATCGCAACCCCGGGCTCGCCGGCGTGCAGACCGGCGAGCTGCGCATGGTGAGCGCGGGCCACGTCGAGCGCTCCGAGACCTGGGCCGCCCAGCTCGAGCGGGTGGTCGATGGCGTGCCGGTCTACCGCAGCGGCGTCAAGGTCATCCTCCGCTACGGCAAGCTCATCATGTTCGACGCGGCGACCCACCCCGGCGCGGCCGCGGTGGACACCGCCCCGAGCTTCTCCAGCGAGCGCGCGCTGGACGTGCTCATCAAGGACGGCCCCGCCCCGGACGAGGCCCACGAGGTGCGCGGCGTGAAGCTCGCCATCCTCCCCGTGATGCGGCGCGGCCTGGAGTACGTGCTCACCTGGGAGGTCCGCACGGCCACCAGCGGCGAGCCCCCCGGCCTGTGGGTGGGACACGTCGACGCCCACACCGGCGAGCTGATCAATGTCTACAACGAGGTGCGGTTCCTGAGCGGCACGGTCTACGCGACCCACGACACCCGGGCCCCCGACGGCTCCGTCTCCACCTCCCCGGTCCCCTTCGCCCGCATCTCCAACGGCCCGACCACCGACTACACCGACGCGGTGGGCGCGTTCAGCCTGAGCGGCGACACCCTCACCACCGCCTTCCAGAACGGTGAGTACTTCGACGTCCGCAACAGCAGCGGTGACGAGGCCCTGGGCGAGATCACCAGCGCCAGCTTCACCTGGACCGACTCGGACGCCACCTGGGCGGAGATCGACAGCTTCATCTTCCTGAGCCACGTCCGCGCCTGGGCCCTCGTCTACGCGCCCGACGTCAGCGAGGTCACCGACGACCAGATCCGCTCCAACGTGAACGTGACCTCGGGGAGCTGCAACGCCTACTGGAACGGCACGGTCAACTTCTACGAGCGCCAGGGAAGCTGCAACAACACCGGCCGCATCGCCGACGTGAACTACCACGAGTGGGGGCACGGCTTTCACTACTACAGCCTGATCGCCGGCTCCTTTGACAGCTCGGTGAGCGAGGGCGCCGGCGACATCACCGCGCTGCTGCAGACCGACGACAACATCCTGGCGCCGTACTTCTACACGACGGGCTCCGGCATCCGGAACGCCGACAACACCATGACCTACCCGGACGACTACCGGAACAACGACGTCCACAGCAACGGCACCATCTTCTCCGGCGCCATGTGGGATCTGTGGGAGGAGATCGAGGCGGATCTGGGCGACCGCGAAGCCGCCCAGGAGGTCGTCAGCCAGATCTTCGCCGACGGCATCAAGTTCGGCCCGGACATCTCTGGAACCTACGACGCCATGCTCGCCGCGGACGATGACGACGGCGACCTGGGCAACGGCACCCCGAACCTCTGCTCCCTGGTCGAAGCCTTCGGCCGCCACGGCCTCGGCCCTGGCAGCACCGAGGATCTCTTCCAGCTCCAGCACGAGCCCATCTGGCAGCTCTCGCCCTGGCTCGGCGACCACCCGGTGCGCGCGGAGATCTCCAACCTCGCCCCCGACTGCACGGTGATCAGCGCCGAGGGCGCCCGCGTCATCTTCTCCACCGACGGCGGCGCGACCTGGGAGAGCAGCACGCTGGAGGCTATCGGCGACGAGGCGATCGAGGGCGTCATCCCGGAGCAGCCCGACGGCACGGTGGTGCACTACTACTTCGAGCTGAGCGACGACGACGGCGACGTCTTCACCGCGCCGACCGGCGGGGCCATCAACCCCTTCAGCTTCTTCGTCGGCGATCTGGTCGAGCTCTACTGCGAGGACTTCGAGGTCGACGACGGCGGCTACTCCCACGATCTGCTGGACGGCGAGTACTCCAACGGCGCCGATGACTGGCAGCACGGCGTGCCCAACGGCAAGACCAGCGACCCCAACAACGCCTGGAGCGGCAACCAGATCTGGGGCAACGATCTCGGCTACGACGAGTACGAGGGCAGCAGCTGGAACGGCGAGTACCAGTCGGACAAGCACAACCAGCTCTCCAGCCCCTCCATCGACATCAGCGACGCGGCGGAGGTCGGCGGCGCCGGCCTGGTGCTGCAGTTCGCCCGCTCGCTGGGCGTCGAGGACGGCTTCTTCGATCAGGCGTTCATCACCGTCGACGGCGAGGAGGTCTGGAGCAACCACGACTCCGGCGGCAGCGACGAGGGCGAGCACCACCTGGATGATCAGTGGGGCCCCCACACCCAGTTCATCGATGACGTCGACGGCGACGGCGCGATCAACCTCACCTGGGATCTGGTGACCGACGGCGGCCTGGAGTACGGAGGCTGGAACGTCGACGACGTCTGCGTGTACGCCTGGCTCCCCACCGAGGACACCCGCGACGAGGAGCCGGGCGATGACACCGGCGACACCACCACCACCGACCCCGGCGACGACACGGGCACCACCGGCGGCCCCGGCGGCGACACCACCGAGCCGGGCGACGACGGCAGCAGCGGCAGCGATGACGGGGGCGTCGACGTCGACAACGTCGAGGACGATGGCACCATCGAGATCATCGGCAAGGGCTGCGCCTGCTCCACGGCGGGCTCCAGCGGCCCCGGCCCGCTCTCCGGTCTCTTCGGCGTGATCCTCGGCGCCGCGGCCCTGGTCCGTCGCCGGCGCTGATGCTGGTCCTGCTGGTTCTGCTCCCCCTGCTGGGTGAAGCCCGGGCGGAGCTTCCCGCGCCCGACTACCGCGAGGCCCTGGTGGCCGCCGCGGAGTCGGAGGCGGACGCCCTCATCGCCGCCGGTGATCTGACCGCCGCGCTGATCCTGGTCGAGCGCTTCCGCGGCGCCATCGCCGATCACCCCCGCCTCATCTACGAGGAGGGGCTGGTGCGCCGCCTCACCGGCGACAGCGACGCGGCGCTCACGCTGCTGGAGGCCTCCGTCGCGGCGGACCCCGCGCTGGCCCACGCCTGGTACGACCTCGGCGAGGTGCGCCTCCAGCGCGGCGATGAGGCGGGCGCCACCGAGGCCTTCGAGCGCGCCAGCGAGATGAGCGAGCAGCACCCGCAGGGGTGGGCCGGCCCCTTCCGGCTGGCCGAATTGGCGGGACGGCGGGGGGACGTGGCCGGCTTCGAGCGCTGGCTGAAGGAGGCGCTGCGCCGCGGCTTCACCTTCCGGGCCGTGGTCCAGGATCCAACCTGGCGAGGCTTCCTCGATGCCCCCGGGCTGGGCGAGATCCTGCGCCGGATGGCCACGGTCTACGGCAACGAGGAGGTGATCCGCGCCTGGGAGGGTGGATAGACTGCCGGGGTGACGGCACCTGACCCCGACGCGTCCCGACGGACCCTGCTGCTCTACGCGGCGCTGCTGGCCCCCTACGCCTTCCTGGTGGACCGCTTCTGGTACGTCTGCGATGACGCCTTCATCTCCTTCCGCTACGCCAGCAACTGGGCGGCGGGGGAGGGGCTCCGCTACAACCTCTGGGATGCCGCCCCGGTGGAGGGGTACTCCAACTTTCTGTGGACCGCGGTCTCGGCGGCGCTGCTCAAGCTCGGCGCGGCCCCGGAGGTCTTCACGCCACTCCTGAGCGCGCTCTGCGGAGCGCTGCTGCTGTGGCGGGTGCTGCGAGCGCTGCGGGTCGAGCTGGGGCTGCCGGTGGCGGCGGCGGCGGCGGCGGGCGCCTCGCTCGCCCTCTCACCGTCCTTCGCCGTGTGGTCCACGAGCGGGCTCGAGACCATGCCCCACGCGCTCCTGGTGTTCCTCGCCTTCGAGCAGCTCTTCCTCCGAGACGGCACCCGCGCGGCCTGGCTGGGCTCCACCGCGCTGCTGGGCGTGGCCCTCATCCGGGTCGAGGGCTTCGCCCTGGCCGGCGCCATGGCGACGATGGCCGCGGCGACACGCTGGGGGCGTCCGGCGGCCCTCCGGGCGCTGGCGCCGGGGCTGACAGTCGCCTCGGCCGCCTTCGCCGCCTACTTCGCCATCCGCTGGAGCTACTACGGAGAGCCCCTCTCCAACACAGTGACCGCCAAGGTGGGGTTCTCCACCGACGTCGCCGCGCGGGGCCTGAAGTACGCCGCGACAGCCCTCCTGGTGCTGCTGGCACCCGCGCTGGGCGTCCTGGGCCTGCTGCCGGCCTGGCGGACGCTGGGCTGGCGGGTAGGCGGGCCCCTCGTCGCCCTCGTAGGGGCGCTGTTCGTGTGGCCGGTGCTCGCCGGCGGTGACTTCATGCCCTTCTCGCGCCTCTACGTCGCGGCCCTCCCGCTGGTCGCGCTGCTCCTTGGACTGGCAGCCCGACGCCCGGCGCTGGCGGGGCTCACCCTGCTCCTCGCGGCCGGCGGCGCGGCGTCAGCCTGGGATGTGTATCCAGTGCCCGCGAGCGTTCGGAACGAGGTCGGCTTCCGGGATCAGTTCGGGAAGATCACCGAGTGGAAGATGTGGTGGCACGAGCAGGATCAGGTGGGGCCCCTGAGTCGGCTCGGGCAGGCTCTCGCCGCGAACTCCCTGCCGGGGGAGAGCGTGGTGATGGGGGCGATGGGGGCCGAGGGCTACTACTCGGGGCTCAACGTCTACGACCGGTACGGACTGGTTACGCCGGACGTCGCTCGGATGGAGGCCGCCGATCTTCGGCTGCCGGGTCACGACAAGCGGGTGGAGCACTGGCACTTCGTCGATGACCGGCCGACGTATCTGTTTGCGAATCTGATGGTGGATCCGCGAGCGTCGAGGGCGTTTGCGCAGGATCTTCAGCGTAGGGGGCTCGCGGAGATCTATGCGCCGGAGCTGGTGCCGGTTGGGGTTCTGGTGGAGGGTGGGGTGCCGCTCTGGTTGTTGCGGTTTCGGTTGATCTCGGGGGAGGCTGGGGTTGCTTGGGAGCGGTATCGTGGGGTGGTTCGGGGGTATGAGGCTGGGCTTTGATGGGTTTGTCGGTTCGGTTGTCGGTTGTCGGTTGTCGGGTCGGCGGGTCGGCGGGTCGGCGGGTCGGCGGGTCGGCTGGTACGGCTCGGTTTGACGGATGTTTGTGGTTCTGAACGATCGGTCTCGGCAGTCGCGGGCTCGTGGTTTGAGCGTCACGGCAAGGCGCCGTCGTGCTGCCTGTTGGGTTGTTGGACTTCCCGAAGGTCGTGGGCGGCGCGGTGCCCCTGGGTAGATTCGACGTGTGCTCGCTGCGCTAACGAATCCCCGGACGAGCCGTCGGTATCAAGTCGACAAGGTCTGGTGGCCGGTGACGTGCAGCTTGCGTCACACACGCCCGAATCTCCCTGGTCGGGGCACTTCGCCTCACGGGTCCCAGTGCGTCCTCAGCCCGCAGGCAGACGACTGATCGCTTGTAGCCTTCCAGGATCGACTGGAGGTGACGAGGGCGTTCCCCCTGCCTGCGTGACGGTATCGCCCCCGTCGACAACGGCGCAGGCTTACCGTCATCGAGCCCAGAAGGCAGGAGGAGAGAGGTACGGGGTGGACCGGGACACAAGTGGTAGAGGCTCCGCACCCACCTCTGCGTCACGCACCGCTTCCGATTGTTGCGCGGAGGACTGGTTTGGGAATGGGTCGTCACCACTGGATTGGTTGGCGCAGTTCACCAACCTGGGTGCGGGTTGAAGCCTCTGAGCCGACGGCGACAAACTCAGAAGGGCTGTCGCGGGCCGTGAGTCCTGAGGACGTTCT
>Ga0316204_10003748_pt1 | contig 29388 bp, 26 predicted proteins | sample 6monrhotite_MG_2_FD_205661 | JGI IMG/M metagenome (GOLD analysis project Ga0316204, IMG submission 205661) | Microbial mat bacterial communities from mineral coupon in-situ incubated in ocean water Damariscotta River, Maine, United States -... | ecosystem: Environmental > Aquatic > Marine >...
GGACGGCATTTCTGGGCAAGAGGCTACTTCTGTTCAACAAGCGGGATGGTCACGGATGATATCATACTTCAGTACATCGATAAGCATGCTACCAAACCTACCGACGTCAGTCGGTAGTGGTTTAGTTGAAATAATATTAAGTATTTCAACTATTGTATTTTTTAGTATCATTATTAGAGTTATTTTTTGTGTCATTAAAAAAATCAATGGAAAAATCAAGGAATCAAAATCAATGGGGTCCAAATCGAAGGGGTCAGAGTAAATTGATTTTTTATTCATTAATTTCAATAGATTAATTCATTTGAATATTCATAAAATTGTCCAGATTTCCGGGCGGTTCCGCTTTTAGCGTGAATGGCTTTGATGTGATGTGGTGTTTGGCCAGTGTGACGGGGCATAGGAGGGGGTTTGCCGTATGATAATCTTGAGTGGTTTACGATTTTTTCCATACAACGGGGAATAAGTCACAATCCATTGGATCACCGGCGTTAAGGCCGGGGTCGGACATGACTTCTGCGGTGCCTATGCGTGGGTCCCAAACAACATCATCACCTGTCCAGCGGGTGGCATAACCGCGCCGGCGGATGTTACTGCTCTTATTACCTGTGGCACCATGGATGGTATTGAAATGATGGATGAGGCAATCACCGGGCTTTAAATCGTAACAAATAATATCTTCGGGGGGCACAGTGTTGTCGATATCGGGCAAGATTTCCAGGCCGCTTTTTTCGTAAACGTCTTCTCCTGTGCCGCTGAAACTTTTTGGACGGTATCTTTTGCCCGTAGCGTGAGATCCTTTTACGTAACGAACGCCGCCGCTGGCCTCGGTCACGTCATCCAGGGCAAACCAGATGGAGCATACTTGTTCGCCCTTCACTTTCCAATAGGGGCCGTCCTGATGCCAGGGGGTTGGTTCGACCGATCCCGGTTCTTTTACCAGCAGGTGATCAAAGAACATATTGATTTTGCTTGAGCCCATTAATTCAGCGGCGATTTCAGCGGCTTCACTTTCAAGGACGAATTTTTTGAATTTATCATTATGTGTCCATAAAAACTGATCACCAAAAAAACGCGTTGATGTATCACTGTCGGCATATTCCTCTGCCATAATGCCCGGGTTGTTCAAATTTTCTTCTGTAGCAGCGCGGAGGAATTCGACCCATTTCTCGTCGAAGGCCCCGCTGATTTTAACAACACCATCGCGGCGATATGTTGCTTTGTCCTGTTCAGAAACTTTCATGATAATCTCGCTTGGTTTTATCGTGCCGTTGGTTATCCGTATAATGGCAAGAGCCATAATATAACAGTGAATGAACTGAAACTGCCGCACCTTTGCAGGGCGGGTTCAGTGCCTTCACTCAGGCTTTCGCCTGTTAGAAATTTGCCCGCAGATCAATGCCGAATGTTTGGGGCCGATTGCGCACCAGACGTGGCCGACCAAAGGCTTCGGCCGCAATGTTACGGTTATCAGAGAATACCGCTATTTCATTGAATAGATTATCGATGAAAAAGGCAACTTCATATTTGTCGTTTCGCAGGCCGAACCTGGCATTCACAATATTATAGGACGGGCGAAGACGCGGGCTGGCAGAGTCCACCACGCGGCTAATACTGTCACCGATATAGGCAAAGTCACCGCGAATAAAGCCGTCGCGCTCATCTGAGAAGCGGAATTCATAGTCGACTGACGATGATACGGTCCATTTAGGGATCTGCTGGAGGCGGTCGCCTTGCTCAGCCAAGCCCGGAACAGTCTCGGTGAATTTTGCATCCGTGTAACCTGCTGCGAATTTGACGGTTAACCCTTCCATTGGTCTGATCGATGTTTCCAGTTCAAAACCTTGACTTCGGGCGGCACCGATATTGGCGACGAAGTCAAAACCGCAGGCTAATAAGACACGTTGCTGAATGCCCTTAATATCAACATGAAAGATAGCGGCATTAACAATCATCTTGCCGTTCGCCCAGGCTGTTTTAACGCCGCCTTCATAGCTTTTAAGGCTGTCGGATTCGTATGTCCCGGCATCATCTGTCGATACGCCTAGGGCGGCGGCCTGTGCGGGGCAGCCAAATGTGGCCGGTAAATCGCCATTAGAGCCGCCGATACGAAAGCCTTCTGCTGCAGAAGCGTAAAAGTGAATATCCTCGATGGCCTCAAACTGAATTAACCCCTTAAAGTTAAAGCCATCTTCAGACTGTTTCGCGGGGCCAATATCAACCGCGTTCAACCCCCCAACAGCAAAGCCACTCTGTTCATCACGAAACAAAGATTCAGTGTTGTAGAAGCGACTGCCCAAAGTCACGCTAAGGCGATCCGTTATATCATAGGAAAACTCGCCATAAAGACCAATTTCCTGTACGTTAAAAGTGGTTTGCGAGGTGAATAATAAATCACCCGATCCTGTGAAACCAGAGGCGGGGACGCCGCCATTAAGCTGCGTCGAGAAAACCGCATCGAAGCCGGGCGCAATTGTGGGCGGATCATCGAATGATTCATCATCATCTGTATTTTGATAGAAAGCCCCGACTGTCATTTGAAACGGGCCATCAAAATTCGAAACAAATCGGGCCTCTTGCACAAATGTTTTAAATCTCAGCGTCTGGGTTATCGGTGAAGTGAGGGCTGTTGGTTCGGTCGGCAAGCCTGCCCCTTGAAGAATAGGCCCTAATAATGTGAAGGAGACAAATTCACCGCTTTCTTCAATTTCCCGCGTGGTGCGCTTAAAATATCCTGTCGAGGAGGTAAAGACCCCGTAGTCAGCCGTATATGTGGCATTTAAGCTGATCTGAGACCATTGGTCGGTGCCGCCTTCACGAACGTCGAACAGGCGTTCTTGGGTCAGGTCACTCGCATCAAGTATAATTTGCGATGGCGGACTGGCCGGATCAAACGTGTAGTCAGCCAGTGGATAACCGTCAAGTTCCGAACGTTGCGCAAATACGCGGGCGTTGAATTCCAGCTCTTCTGACGGCTGCCACCGCAAGGCGAACTGTCCGCCGAAAGTACGCTTATCGTCAACATTCTTCCGGCTCACGCCAAAGGGGTCGCCCGTCAAGACACCGGGTGCTGCCGGGTTAACCGCCGCTATTCCGGGCGAACTCAATGGTACGATATTATAGTCAAAGATGCCTTCGTCATATTTATAATAAACAACGGCGCGTGCCGCTATATTTTCGGCAATGGGAATATTTATCGCCCCATCTAAAACATAGTTGATCCCGCCTTCCTTGGTATGAGATGTTCCCACATGGGCGCGGCCAGAATATGTGTCAAATTCAGGTTGTTTTGTGATGATACGCACTGTACCGCCAAGCCCACGCGCGCCATATAATGTCCCCTGAGGCCCCCGTAAAACTTCCACACGCTCGACGTCCAGGACAAGCGGGTCAACAGACTCGTCCAATGGTACATCGTCAATATAAAGACCTGTTGTATTAAAACCCTCAATGCCGCGAATGGAAATTCCCCTATTGGCGAAAACTCCATCATCCGTCGCGCCAAAAGAAAGATTGGGGATTGAGATCGCGTAATCTTCAAAGTCCACCGCCCCCTGCGCTTGCAAATCAGCCCCCGAAACTGCCGTTATACTCAGGCCGACAGTCTGGATTGATACTTTACGTTTTGTTGCGGTAACCGTAATGTCTTCCAAAATCCAATCGTCATCGCTTGCCGTTTTTGATGCATCGGGAGCTTGCGCCAACGCGATACCGGACGGCATAATGAATGATATTGATGTCGTTAATAATAACGTTTTTAATAAAGTGCTATTTTTGAATTTCATCGTGTTTTCCCTTTCTATAATTCTTTTTTTTATTTTTGTTGAATTTACACCCATGCCGCGCCGCTTGTTAAGTGTTAAGGCCTCGGTTGTTTGGCGGCGTATGATGCCCCTATAATCATTTAAGTTTATGCGCAGATTTTGGGGTGTGTCCTTGCGTAATTATCTGTTAAGTCAGCAATTGACGCAATTATTAGGAATATTTATCGATATTAATGGAATTTATCGCTATAGGAGGGCAAGTGGTATTTTATTGGGCCTCATCGTATGTTTTAAGGTATAAATGCCGGGTCATAATCCGGCGGGTTAGCTGCCCAAGAAGCCCGATAAGAACAAGGCGATTATGGCCGCTGGCACGATATATCTAAGAAAGGCTTTCCAGATGAAAAACACGGTGCCACTATGCGCGCCCAGTTCATCCAATAGCAGACGTTTCGGCAGTTGCCAACCGACAAAAATTGCCAGTAAAATCCCGCCCATAGGCATCAAAATTTTGGTGACAAAACCGTCAATCAATTCGAAGAAATTACTATTTTGAAGTCCGGGGATGAAACCTAAGGGCGCAATATCGGACCATATGTTGAATGAGAGCACGGTCAGAATGCCGATTAACCAGGCCAAAAATCCGCCGAATATGGCAACTTTTGTTCGCCCAAGAGAGCCTTTTTCTTCCGCAAGCCGGGCAATGGGGTCCAAGATGGCGATTGAGGATGTGAAGGCGGCGATGAGCAGCAAGACAAAAAAGGCGGTTCCTATGAGGGAGCCGTAAGGGATCGACCCGAATGCCACGGGCAGCGTCACGAAAATTAGCCCTGGCCCCTCGGTAGGGTCAAGACCATAGGCAAAAATAATTGGAAAAATAGCAAATCCGGCAAGTATCGCGACAAGTGTGTCGATACCGGCGATCATAAATGCGGATCGGGGTATCGAGACATGTTTCGGCAGATAAGCCCCATAGTTCATCAACAGGCAGCCGCCAACACCAACGGAGAAAAACGCCTGGCCGAATGCCGTGACGACAACATGGTAGGTGATCTGGCTAAAATCTGGCTTCAGAAGGAAATTTGCCGCCGCCCCTAAATCACCAACGATTGCCGCGAATATAACGAGAGCAATGAGTAGAACAAAGAGCATTGGCATAAGATATTTGGCCGCCCATTCAATGCCATGGCGCAGGCCGCCGATCACGACAACAATTGTCGCGATCATAAAAATACTGTGCCAAAACATTAGCTTTAATGGGCTTGCCAGAAAATAACCAAACTCACGGCCAATCTCAGGGCCGCTTAAATCAATAAGCTTGCCGGAAAAAGTTTTAGGAATATAGGCGATCAACCAGCCCGCGATAACGCTGTAAAAACTGAGGATTAACACAGCGGCCAAGATACCCATCCATCCTATGCCCTGCCATTGGGATGAGGCATTTGCCTCCGCCGCAACTTTTGCAACAGATCTTGGCGGTGTCATTTGTCCTCTGCGGCCAACCAGAATTTCACCGATAAGGATGGGTGTTACAATGCCAAAGACGGCGATGAGATAAATGACAATGAATGCACCGCCGCCATTTTGACCCACCACATAGGGAAAACGCCACATATTGCCGAGGCCAACGGCGGCACCCACGGCCGCAAGGATGAATGTGGAAGACGATGACCATTGTGTCTGGCTTGGCTGGATATTCATCGGAGACTGAAGCAATATAATAATCCTTAACTATTTCTGCGCCAAAGACGTGAGATCACCCTTTATCGAGAATTTATCCCACTGCCCCTATAATGGCAAATGAACAGGCTGGCTGTTGATGGTGATCCAACGTACTTCCGTGAATTCATCAATACTGAACGCTCCGCCAAAACGACCATAACCGGAGGCTTTAATGCCGCCAAAAGGCATCTGTGGTTCATCATAAACGCTCGGTGCATTGATATGACATATGCCGCTCTCAATGCGCTCGGCAACAGAAATGACGCGACCGATATCTGAGCCATAGACAGAGGCCGCCAAACCATATGGCGTATCATTGGCCAGCCGCGTGATTTCGTCATCGCCGCGGGCACGTGTGATGGCGACAATCGGCCCGAAGCTTTCGTCACGCCATAAATTCATATCGGGCGTGACGCGGTCGACGATGCTGGGCTGAAGAATTGTCCCCTCTGCACTGCCGCGCAATAAAATGTCGGCGCCTTTGGCTTCTGCATCCTCCAGTAACGCGCTGATATGTTCTGCGGTACGCAGATCAACCACGGAGCCAAGGGGCGTATTTTTCGTGGCAGGGTCGCCAGCGGCAACGCCCTGAGCGCGCGCCACGAAAGCCGCCACAAATTCATCAGCTATGGCCTCATCGAGGATCAATCGTTCCGTTGACATGCAGATTTGGCCCTGATTAAAAAAGGCACCAAAAACAGCGCCTTTGACGGCTTCACCGATATTGGCATCGCTTAACACAGCCATGGGAGCTTTGCCGCCGAGCTCGAGCAGGACAGGTTTCAAATTCTCGGCGGAATGTTTGGCAATAATTTTGCCGACGCGGGTTGAGCCGGTGAAATTAATTCGGCGAATGGCCGGGTGTTTTATAAGCGTTTCAACAATGGCGGGGCCATCTTCCGGGGCGTTATTGATGTAATTGACAACACCGGCCGGCAGGCCGGCGGCAATCAGCGCATCAATCAGCAGCCGATGGGTCTGCGGACATATTTCTGATCCTTTAAGGACCACCGTGTTGCCACAGGCTAATGGCATGGCAACCGCGCGCGCCGATAGAATTACGGGCGCGTTCCACGGGGCAATGGCGAGTATAGGCCCGGCGGGCTTTCGAATGGCCAGACCCAGCGTTCCCGGACGATTAGACGGGATGGTTTTTCCCGTCACCTGCGTTGTCATCGCGGCGGCTTCCCGCAACATGCCTGCAGCGATCATGACATTGAAACCGGACCACATTTTGGTCGCGCCGGTTTCTTGTACCATGGCATTAATCAGAGCGTCTTGTCGGTTTTCCAACTCTTCGGCGGCTTTATTCAATAATGTCCGGCGTTCCCCCGGGCCCGTATGCGACCAGGCCGGAAATGCCGCTGCTGCGGCGACGGCGGCCTTGGCGGCGTCATTTTTTGACGCCGCCGCGCATAGGCTGGCGGAGGTGCCGGACACTGGATTTAAACGTTCAAATTGTGCGTCATTCTCACCAATGCGGTCTTCACCTGCTATATTTAAATGAACCAGTGCCATATTTTCTTCTCCTGTTGAATTCCTTCATTCACTGATGACTATACAGATGTTAAATATGTTGGAAAAGCCGCGCATAGGTCTTTAACGCGCCCTTGGGCCGTGGGGCTATATGTTGCTTCGTTTCCTGAGGCCAATGCGTTAAGGGCGCCGATGATCAGATCGGCGATTGCGTCACATTCCGCTCCGCCCATTCCCCGCGTTGTAAGAGCAGATGTGCCAAGTCGCAAGGCTGATGCATGGGCAAAATCGGCTGGGTCATGGGGTAAAAAAACCGCATTGGCGCTTATACCGAGTGTGTCCAGATAGGTCACCGCCTTTGGCGCAGCGACACCGGTTGACTTAATGTCAGCGACAATGAAGGGCGTATCGGTGCCGCCGGTCATGAGCCGGATGCCTGCTGTCTCAAAAGCTGCGCCCAGAGCGCGGGCATTGGCAAGAACCTTCGTGCAGTAGTCTTTATAGGCGGGTTTCAGGGCTTCACCGAAGGCGACAGCCTTGGCCGCCATAACATGGGCAAGGGGTACGCCCTGCACGCCCGGACATACCGCATCGTCGATTTTTTTGGCAAGGGCGGGATCATTGCATAAAATCAGGCCGCCTTGGGCGCCGCGCAGATTTTTATAGGTCGTCATGGTCATAACATCAGCGTGGGGCAGGGGGTTTGGAAATAATCCGGAGGTGATCAGTCCCGCCACATGCGCTGCGTCAACCATGAGTTTTGCGCCCACATCATGAGCAATTTTGGCCATACGTTCAAAATCAATTGTCCGGGGATAGGCGGAGCCGCCCGCAATGAGGAGTTTTGGTTTGTTTTTCCGGGCGAGCCGCTCAACAGCATCATAGTCGATCAGGCCATCATCCGGCGAGACACCATAATGTACGACCTTGAGCCATAAGCCAGCCGTATTATCCTTGGTGCCATGACTGAAATGACCGCCCGCCGTCAGCGACATGGACAGTATGGTGTCGCCGGGCGCAAGTAGGGCAAAAAAAACGGCCTGGTTGGCTTGCGTTCCCGAATGGGGCTGCACATTGGCGAAGGCTGTGTTGAATAGCTCGCAAGCCCGCGTGATCGCCAATATTTCAAGGGCATCGGCCTGGGGTGAAGGGCCATGAAGGCGCGCGCCAGGATAGCCTTCAATGATCGTATTGTTGAAGAGGGAGCCTTGCGCCTCTAACTGCGCCCCGCTCAAAAAATTTTCAGAAGCGATCAATTGCAGACGGCCGCTCTGACGCCGCGCTTCTTCATGAATGAGCTGCGCGACATCTGGATCTGAGTCTTTTAATGCCCCATTAAAGAATGAACGGATGGTCTGCGCTGGTACGCTGTTCATACGTCTGCCGTATGTGTCGCCGCATGTGTGGCCGGATGTTTCATCGTGAGCAGGCAGTCGTCATCGAGCGGTGTGATCGGCGTTCTATCGCGCTCGTGGGCCTGCTCTGGCACATCTTTGGTGGCCTGATTTGATACCGGGTTGAGGATGAGCGAGAATATCCACCGGGAAAAAGGCGAAATGTTCGGCGGTGATACATGCAATAGATCATCGCCAAATATCAGCATCGTGCCGCGGCGTCCATGGGCCGATACAATCCCAAGTTCGGATGCAAGCGCGCGTACGTCATCGCGCGGAACTGTCCATAGCTCCCATTTTTCGCCATCAACGCTTCGCTCAAGAGCAATATCACGCTTGTGTGATTTAGGCACAAACCAGAGTGGGCCGTTAAACTCGTCCACGTCATCAAGAAAAATATGGAGGTTGAGGGCAAGGGGTTTTGGCACACCATCCCGTTTTTGGTGTGTCGCAAAATCCGTGTGCCATTCATAAGCAGCCCCTTCAAAGCCGGTTTTTAGATTGACTTTCACCTGTTGGGCGTAAACATCTTCACCCTTTAGAATTTGTTTTGCAGGCCCGACAAGGCGTGGATGGCGAATGAGCTTCGCAAATGCGTCGTTACGCCGATGTAAAGACAACATGTTGCGAATGCTGTCACAGCCGGCTTCAAAAGAATTTTCAGCACATTTCTCGGCGATTAATCCTGGAATTTGAGCCCTTAGGACATCAATCTCCTCCATGGAGAACATGTCGGGCAGAATCAGATAGCCTTGCTCGTCAAGCTGATGGAGTTGAGTGTCTGTTAGTTGCATAGGTCATTCCACATTTTTTAAGCGCCAGAGGCCGCGTTGACTTAAAAGAGATCGCATAATTAAATATTTCTTATTATCGAGAGAACTATATACGAAGTTTTAGCGATATGTGCTTGCTTTTTTTGTCTAAAAGTGGCTTATTGACGCAATAATTAGTAAGATATTATCAATATGGAGATATTAATGCAACGTTTGGGACTGGATGCGATTGACATACGAATTCTTGAAGCCTTGCAGCGGGATGGCCGAATAACCAATCTTGTCCTGGCAGATATCGCCGGTGTTTCGCCATCACCCTGTCTCAGACGGGTTCGCCGCCTTGAAGAACAGGGCATCATTAAAGCCTATGAGGCACGTCTGGAGCCTCATCTGGTCGGGCTCGCGGTTACGGCATTCGTAAGCATTCGCATAGAGCAACACGGGGAAGATGAGAGCGCTGCTGTCAAAAAAGCCATTTCAGCGGTTCCCGAAGTGATACAAGCCTATGCTATGACCGGGGCGAATGACTATATTCTTCAGGTGGTGGCGGCCGATTTGCCCGCCTACTCGAAACTCATGATGGCCCTTGGCGGCATTGGTGGTGTTAAGGATATTGAAAGTAGTATCGCCATTGAGACGGTAAAACCCCACGCCACCTTACCACTTTCTCAAGTTCATAAAAATCCAATAGCCTGAATTTATTGACTTAGAAATGTCCCTTGGCATTGGAAAGAGAAGCTGCTTAAATGAGAATATAGGGAGGAACTGAAACGGAACCTGACTTTAGTACATTCATGGGCAATAGAAGGTGGGATATTGAGTTCGATACCAGCCCGAGTTTCAATATCTCGGCCATAGCCGTCATCCTTATTTTGATAGCGCTTTATTTTACTTGGTGATGATTTTACAGCTTTCTTACTCTTAATATATAGAGACCTATTATTTATTGAAAATTGTGAAGGCGTTTTGAGATGATTCCGTATGATATTGTAATTTTTGGTGGCTCGGGTGATTTGTCCATGCGCAAATTAATGCCGGCACTGTATTTTATTTATCGGCAGGGGAAATTCCCGGAATCGAGCCGCATATTAGCCCTATCGCGGAGTAATATTGAACAGGCTGATTTTCGGACATTGGTACTGAAAAATTTACAAAAATATCTTGGCACGGAATATTCTGAGCAGGACGCGCGGGCCTTTACGGGACTCGTGAACTATATGGCTCTGGATATTGCAGATGATGGTGCCTGGTCAGAACTGGTGTCTTACCTAGCCCCGATGGCCAGGCGCAAGATCATTTATTATATGGCGGTGATGCCGACATTATTTGGCCCTGTCTGCCGGCAGCTAAGCCGTACCAATCTTAACCCGGATAATAGCTGCCTGGTGGTTGAAAAGCCGCTTGGGGAAGATGAGGAAACGGCTGAGGCGGTGAATAAAATTCTGTCCGCCAGTTTTAAAGAAGGCCAGATTTACCGCATTGATCATTATCTGGGAAAAGAAGCCATTCAGAATTTATTATCTTTCCGGTTTGAGACGGGGGCGGTTGAGCCTCTTTGGAATCGCGATCATATTGATAATATACAAATTACCGTGGCGGAAACAATTGGCGTGGAGGGCCGCTCGGAATTCCTTGATCGGGCAGGGATATTGCGGGATATGATTCAAAACCATCTGATGCAGATCCTGTGTTTTCTGGCCATGGACAAGCCGAAGAGCTTAACTGCGGATGATATTCGTGATCAGAAGCTGCGCGTGGTAAGGAAGTTGCGGTCAGTGACGCGTGAGGTAATCGGAGATCATGTGGTGCGCGCACAATATGGTGCGGGGAAAAAATCTGGTCAGCCGGTGCCGAGTTATGCTCAAGAGAATAAAGATAACGATACGGCGGGGACAGGGGAAACCTTTATTGCGCTTAAGCTATATGTGGATAATGACCGTTGGCGCGATGTGCCCTTTTATCTGCGTACAGGAAAAAGATTATCAGGACGTTTTGCGCGGATCGTTGTTCAGTTAAAGTCTGATGAACGCCCACGGAGAATCATTCTGAATATCCAGCCTGAAATGACCATATATTTTGATCAGGCTAAAATAGGCCCCAAGGACGTCGCCAGTGATCATCGGCGCGTGCCCGATGCCTATGAGAAGCTTTTGGGCGATGTGATGACGGGCAACCAGTCTTATTTTGTCCGTCATGATGAAATTGTTGCCTCATGGCGCTGGATTGATGGCATCCGTGCGGCATGGGCAGAAACGGGCCTTGAAATGCTGACGTATCCTGCAGGGTCGATGGGGCCGAAAGCCAGCGATGACCTGTTGGCCATTTCTGGCCATGAATGGTATGAGGATAAGTGATGAGCCAAATAAAAGAATATAAATTTGAGAGCAAAGAAATTTTATTCACGCATTTATTGTCGGGTGTCATGGCAGGCTTGTCACATGCCTTGGCGATAAAATCCCAAGCGAGCATGCTCCTGTCTGGCGGCACATCGCCGGGTGCACTATATGAAATGATGTCACGGGAAAATTTTGATTGGTCAAAGGTCTGGTTCGGGCTTAGTGATGAGCGTTGGGTGGATACGGATCATGCAGACAGTAATGAAAAGCTGGTTCATGACATGTTATTGCAAAATAACGCGGCAAAGGCCAACTTCATTGGCATCAAGTCCGTAGGGGATGATGTCGTGGCGGGTCAGAAGACATCTGATCAACAGCTTCGGGGTTTGCCCCGGCCTTTTGATATTACATTGCTTGGCATGGGCCTTGATGGCCATACGGCTTCATTATTCCCGGATTCACCGGATGTGGCGGCAGCTATGGACGAGAGCAATAGAATGTTATGCCACCCCATTCATAGAGGGCAAAAAGAAACGCCGCGCATGACCATGACGCTGGCAGCATTGCTTCAGTCCAGGGAAATTAAACTATTGATTTCTGGCGCAGAAAAATGGCAGGTCTATCAAAAGGCCCGCGCGCATAAATCCCTTCAGCAGCCGGTCAGTTACCTGTTGCATCAAACACAAATACCCCTCTCTGTCTATTGGGCAGCTTAAAGGAACAGGATATGAATTCTGTCGTTCAGAAAATAACGGGCCGGATTATTGAGCGCAGCCGGGGTAGCCGGGCCGCTTACCTAGATAAGATCACTGCGGCGCGCGGACAAGGCCGTCATCGCGGTGCCTTGGATTGCGGCAACCTTGCCCATGCCTTTGCCGCTTGCGGCATGCAGGACAAGGCAGACTTAAGCACTGATATCAAGGCCAATTATGCCATTGTCTCGGCCTATAATGAAATGCTATCCGCGCATCAACCGTTTAAAAACTTTCCCGATATTATTAAGGAAGAAGTCCGTAAGGGGGGCGCCGTCGCCCAATTCGCAGGCGGGGTTCCCGCCATGTGTGACGGCGTGACCCAGGGCCGCGCAGGCATGGAATTGAGTCTCTTTAGTCGGGACGTGATCGCCATGTCGACGGCCATTGCTCTGAGCCATGATATGTTTGACGGGGCTTTTTATCTGGGGGTCTGTGACAAGATTGTTCCCGGTCTGTTGATTGGTGCGTTATCCTTTGGTCATCTGCCGGGTATTTTTGTGCCTGCGGGGCCGATGACCTCTGGCCTCCCTAATGCAGAGAAGGCCCGCGTGCGTCAGCTTTATGCGGAAGGCAAGGTGGGTCGGGAAGAGTTGCTTGCTGCGGAAAGCGCGTCCTATCATAGCCCCGGAACCTGTACTTTTTATGGGACGGCCAATTCAAATCAGATGTTGATGGAGATTATGGGCCTGCATCTGCCGGGCAGCAGCTTTATCAACCCCAATACCCCGATGAGGGAAGCGATGACCCGGGCCGCGGCCGCACAGTTAAAAGAGGCGCCAGCGCTGGGTGAGGTCATTGATGAAAGGGCTTTGGTCAATGGTATGGTGGGTTTGCTGGTTACCGGGGGTTCAACCAATCACACGATACATCTTATGGCCATTGGCCGCGCGGCGGGCGTACGGTTGACCTGGCAGGATTTGGCCGAGCTTTCTGATGTTGCACCGCTCTTAACCCGGATTTATCCCAATGGTCTGGCTGATGTGAATCATTTTCATGCTGCAGGCGGCATGGCATTTCTGATGCGGGAATTACGGGATGCGGGTCTGTTGCATGATGACGTTAACACCATCATGGGGCCGGGTCTGGACAGCTATACCAAGGAAGCCGTCATGAATGAGATGCATATAGTCTGGCAAGAGGGCCCGCACGCGAGCCATAATGAGAACATCCTGCGGCCTGTTGCCGCGCCCTTCAGCGCGGATGGCGGGATGAAGCTTTTGAGCGGTAATATAGGACGGGCTGTGATCAAAACCTCGGCGGTAAAAGAGGGGCATCGGAAAATCAAGGCGCCTGCCATTGTATTCCCGTCCCAGGGTGATATGTTATTGGCCTATGAAAAGGGTGAATTAGAAAGAGATTTTGTTGCAGTCGTACGCTTTCAAGGCCCGAAATCCAATGGCATGCCCGAACTTCATAAATTAACCCCTTCCTTGGGCGTATTGCAGGATAAAGGTTTTAAAGTAGCCCTGGTGACCGATGGCCGTATGTCAGGGGCATCAGGCAAAGTCCCCGCCGCCATTCATCTATCGCCCGAAGCTTTGGAAGGCGGGCCCATTGGATTGATTCGCGACGGGGATATGATCGAACTGGATGCAATGGCGGGAAAGCTTATCCTACACGTGCCGGAGGATGAATTGCAAAGTCGTGTGCCGGCAACAGCGGAGCATGCCGCAAGTCATACGGGCATGGGCCGGGAATTATTTTCGGCTTTCCGAAATACTGTTGGCTCTGCTGAAACGGGGGCCAGTGTTTTTGGCTGGGGGAATGACGTATGAGCTGTGATACGTCCTTATTGGTCGCTGATGTTGGCGGCACGAATGCGCGTTTTGCGTTGGCTGAAAAGCGAGAAAAAATTAGCGTTAGTCAGGTGAAAATTCTCGCCACAGGGGATTATGACAGCTTGTCGTCTGCCGCTTTGGCTTATCTTGCGCAAACATCAGGGCCACGGCCAGAGGTCGCTGCCATTGCCATTGCCGGGCCTGTTGTGGAGGATCATGTTAAAATGACCAATTGTCCATGGTCTTTTACCCGTTCTTCTCTGGCGGCGGACGTGGGTCTGTCAGAAGTGAAATTGTTGAATGATTTTGAGGCTATTGCTTGTGCATTACCTCATATTGAGCCGCAGGAATTATTAAAAATTGGCGGCGGCTCTATCATAGAAGGCGGGACAAAGGTCGTCATTGGTCCCGGCACAGGTATAGGGGTGGCTGCGCTGGCCCCCGTTGGCCCCGGCTGGAAAATATTAGCCAGCGAGGGCGGCCATGTGGGGTTTGCCCCTGCCGATGATTTGGAACGCCAGATATTGCGTACGGTCAAATATAAATATCCGCGCGTTTCTGTCGAGCGGGTAATATCGGGGCAGGGTTTCAGTACCTTGCACCAGGCCTTGGCAACCTTGCGGGGGGAAGACGCCGAAATTCTTACCCCACAGGAGATCACGAAGCGGGCGATTGAAAAACCCGCCAGTGATTGTGGTCAGGTTGTGGGTATTTTTTGCAGTATTTTGGGCAGTTTCGCCGGTGATATGGCGGTAACATTCAATGCCACGGGCGGGGTTTATCTGGCCGGGGGGATTTTGCCGAAAATACAGGAATTTTTCCTTGCCAGCAAGTTCCGGGAACGGTTTGAAAATAAAGGCCGACTGACCTATGTCAAAGATATTGCAACCCAGCAGATCATGCTACCACAGCCCGCCCTGATCGGGACCGCTGCCCTTGTTTATGGGCAATATTATTAAGACGAGCCTTCAGGGTAGTTGGGTGGCGGAGAATGGCCTTAGTTTTTCTTTTTTATCCCGTGAATATCCGCTCGACCTGATCCAGTATTTTCATGGCGGGCAGGCATTGGGCGATGCTTGCATTTGGTTCGCGGCCTTCGCGGATTGCGGCGAAGAATTCCCGGTCTTGAAGCTCAATTCCATTGTTGGAAATGGCAACGCCCGTGAGATCGACCGGTTTTTCGTACCCATCCAATAGATCGTCATAACGGGCGAGATAGGTTCCATTGTCACCGATATAACGAAAGAAGGTGCCGAGCGGGCCATTATTATTGAAGGATAATGACAGGGTGCAAATGGCACCTGAAGGTACCTTCATGATAATATTCATATCCATTGAAATTCCAAGGACAGGGTGGGTGGGGCCCTGAATGCCATAAACTTCTGAAATCAATTCTCCGGTTTGATATTGAAAAAGATCAACCGTGTGACAGGCATGGTGCCATAAAAGATGGTCGGTCCAACTGCGGGCATTGCCCTCTGCATTGATGTTGGTTCGGCGGAAAAAATATGTTTGAACATCCATCTGTTGAATAGTTAATTCCCCTGCCTGAATTTTTTTATGTACCCATTGGTGGGACGGGTTAAAACGGCGGGTATGCCCGGCCATGGCCACAAGGCCGGTCTCCTTTTGGACGGCCAGGATACGTTCGGAATCTGCCAGCGTATCGGCCATGGGGATTTCAACCATCACATGCTTGCCAGCGCGTAGGCACTGAATGGCCTGTTCGGCATGTAACTGCGTTGGCGTGGTGAGGATAACGGCGTCAACATCGTCCCGGGCGAGGCTTGACGACAGGTCATCGGTCCAATGGGAAATGCCGCGTTCTTGGGCCAGCCTTTCGGCGGAGTCCATTTCTCTCCCGACGAGGGAGGTTACGGTAACGCCGTCAATGGTGTTCATGGCATCCAGATGTTTCTTTCCAAAGGCGCCGGTTCCAGCAAGGCATACTCTCATTGTTCTTTCTCCTTAGTTAATTTATCAAGGATAGCATCGGCTAATATCTGATAATTTATCTCTTCTGAATTTATGGTCTCAAGTTCAAGCGCGCCTATTTTATGCTGCCAAAGGGCTGTTGCCTTGGCCATTTTCGCTCCAAGACCCAAGTGATCAATATAGCAGGAGACTTCCAGCATTTCGCTGGCGCGGCGCAAGCCGTGGGTCGTAACCCGCTCAAGCATATAGGCCGCCCGCCGTTGCCAGTTAAAGCCCGGAAAGCTGGCTTCAAGTGACTCCAGAACAGGCTCATCAACACCGGCCCTGCGGGCGGATAGGAGGCATTCCAACATCAGGGCTTCCATGCCCTTGACCATAATGCTCCGTATCATTTTTACCGATGAGGCGGTGCCTGTTGTGCCAGCCATTATGCGGGTTGACATATTGAATTTTTCCAGCAGCTCTAATGCTGAAGCGGCATGAGGGCCACTGAGCAGGAGCGGAACTTTACGCAAATCTATTTGCACGGGAGCCATAATGGCAACATCCACGTATTTCCCGCCCGCGCCTGCTATAATTTTCTCTGCTTCGCGTTTGGTCTCTGGCGCACAGGAATTACAATCAAGATATAAAATATTCTTTTTAAGATGGTCATGGGCATTCCTGGCCGCAATCAACGCCTGGCCTGCCGTGACCAGCGAGAAAACAACATTGGCATCTTCTAGTGCCTCGCGCAGGCTATCACAGCCTTTTACGCCCAAAGAATCATAATCATCGTGTTTTTTTTGTCTTATATCATAAGACGGGCTGTTGGTTTTGATGTCATACGCTTTGATGGCAGGACAGCCTGTAGTTTGCCATCCCTTGGTAAATGTCATTGCCGCTTCACCAAACCCAATGAGGGCAAGGGTAACGTCAGCAGACTGCGCCGGATCATTCATTATTTTATGCCCATCAGATATTTTATTCTTTCAGCATCAGCAATATAAATACTCAGATGGAATTTTGAAATTAAATAATATACTTTGCTATTCAATTTTTGAATAGACATTGTTTTTCTATGGTATTTCTGCCGGAGGCTGCCGCACCATTGTCTTTAATAATTCCAGGAATTTTTTTTGAGCGGCAGTAGGTCGCCAGTTAAGCCGTAATGTTAATCCAATCGGTCTATTGGTTTCGGGCATATTATAGGGCAGGGAGGTCAGTAATCCCAGATGTTCCTCATGCTGAATCTGATGCTTGGAGAGCAGGGCCAGTCTATCGCTGCCGTGAAGCAGGCTGCGGATCAGAATAAGGGAGCTTGATTCAACGAGTTTGGGCGGTTTCTTGGCATGTATATCCTCAAACATAGCGTTAAAGCAATCTCTGGTGGGGGTGCCTTCTCGCGGCACGGCCCAAGGATATAGGGCCAGATCTTCCAAAGTGGGGTTTTGGCCGCGAAGTAACGGATGTCCGGCGCGCGCGGCAATTGCCAGTGTATCATTAAACAATGTCTCCTGCGTGATATCTTCAATGGGCAAAGGCCGCCGCAGAGCACCAATTAAGAAATCAATGTCGCCGTGCCGAAGGCCGTGTAACAGGTCATCATAGGGACCATCAACAACCTGAATTTGAACGTCTGGATGATGTTCTGTGAATCTATGGATGGTTTTGGGCAGCAGGCTTGTCTTGGCCAGAGGCATGCTGCCGATGATGATGCGGCCGGAGTCCACGCCGCGCCAGGCCTCTATTTCCACAAAAGCCTGTTCTAATTCGGCAAAGGCCAATTTTGCGTGTTGTGCCAGTGTAAGCGCGGATTTGGTGAGCTCAATACCTTCTTTGTTCCTGAGGAACAAAGGGATTGCCAATAGTTTTTCCAGCTCACGGGCGGCGCGGTGAAGCGAAGGTTGGGAGGTTCCGATCAGGCGTGCAGCCAGACTAAAATTGCCCGCCACAGATACGGCGATCAGGGCGCGCAACTGAACCGTTGTCAATAAGCGGTCAAAATTTGACTGTGCACCGGTTTTTTTTCCGGAATCGATACGAATGGCGTTGATCATACCTTTGTTAAGCAACTCAAGTGTCTGTTCAACGCGGTTAAGGAACAATAGTCCGGGTTCGGTGATGAACATACCATCTGGCCGGCGATCAAAAAGATCAATTTTGAGCATTCTCTCAAGTTTGGCTATTGCCTGGGTGATCGCGGGCTGCGATAAGAATACCCGCTTTGATGCCTGGCTGATGTTTCTGCAATGAGCCACATCACGGAACGCTCTGAGGTGACGTATATTTGGGATCTGCCTGGCCATAAGATTAATCAGTTCTGATCTAAAAAAATAGTTATGCTATAGCAAAAACTTATACCAGTCGAGTTAAAATGAAATTGGCAATTGTCTCAGGATGAGGGATAATCGCCCGATTAGGTCAGAGATATGAGGATTTTGTAATGGCAGGTAAAAAAACGGCCCTGATTATCAGTGCCCATGCGGCTGATTTTGTCTGGCGCGCGGGCGGCGCCATCGCGCTACATCAGAAATTGGGCTATGAGGTGACAGTTGTCTGCCTTTCATATGGCGAGCGGGGTGAGTCTGCCAAGCTATGGAAAAATGACGGCTGCACGCTTGAACAGGTCAAGACCGCCCGCCGCAAAGAGGCCGAAGCCGCCGCCGCCGCGCTTGAGGTTCATGACATACAGTTTTTTGATCTGGGGGATTATCCCCTGGAGGTTGATCGGTCGGCAAAATTTAAACTGGTGGATGTCATTCGTAAGGTTGAGCCGGATTTTATGATGAGCCATTCCCAATATGATCCGTATAATACAGATCATTCCTTTGCGACAAGGGTTGCCATGGAGTGCCGGATGATCGCCCAGGCCTGGGGCCATAATCCGGGTGAAAAAGTCCTTGGCGCGCCGCAGCTCTATTTGTTTGAGCCGCATCAGACAGAACAGATGGGCTGGAAGCCGGATGTTTTTCTTGATATCACGTCTGTATGGGACCAAAAACGCGCGGCGATAGAATGTATGCAGGGCCAGGAACATCTCTGGGATTTTTACACCAATGTCGCGGAAAACAGGGGCAATCATTTTAGGCGGAATTCCGGTGGGCAGGCGGGCGGTAAATCCGCACGATATGCCGAAGGTTTCCAGTCTATTTATCCCCGCCCTGTGGGAGAATTGTGATGGCGACCGTTGTGCAAAATATTGATAGAGTGGATCAGGCCATTATCGACAGGCTGGGCAGATGCGGCGTGGCCACAGTGCATGAGGCACAAGGCCGTAAAGGGTTGCTGGCTTCTTATATGTCGCCGATTTATGCCGGTGCGCGCATTGGGGCATCGGCGGTAACCATTTCAGCCCCGCCTTGCGATAACTGGATGGTTCATGTGGCGATCGAGCAGGTGCAAAAGGGCGATATTCTGGTATTGGCGCCGACATCACCTTCGGATGCGGGATATTTTGGTGATTTACTTGCCACCTCATTACGGGCGCACGGCGGCGTTGGCCTGATCATTGATGCGGGCGTGCGTGATGTGCGGGATTTGACGCAGATGAATTTTCCGGTTTGGTCACGGGCGGTCTGCGCAGAAGGCACCGTCAAGGCGACATTAGGCTCGGTCAATGTCCCTATTGTCTGCGCGGGTGCCTTGATCAATCCGGGGGATGTCATTGTCGCCGATGATGACGGCGTATGTGTTGTTCGCAGCATCGAAGCCAAAGAAGTTTTGGCCAAAGCCGAAGAACGCGAAGTCAAAGAGGCCGTAAAACGATCGCGTCTGGCTGCGGGGGAACTTGGCCTTGATATATACGGCATGCGGGAGCGTCTGGCGGAAAAAGGCCTAAAATATGTCTGATTCCGCCCTAAAATCAGCACGCTGTATGTGGATGCGGGGCGGTACGTCAAAAAGCGGCTTTTTTTTGGCCAATGATCTGCCTTCTGATACAATATTTCGGGATAAATTTCTCTTGCGCATTATGGGGTCACCAGATCCGCGCCAAATTGATGGTATGGGAGGGGCCGATCCCTTAACCTCAAAAGTGGCCATTGTAAAAAAATCACGGCGCGCAGGCGTTGATGTGGACTATTTGTTTCTTCAGGTTTTTGTTGATAAGGCCCTAGTAACAGATGCTCAGAACTGCGGTAATATTCTTGCAGGCGTTGGGCCATTTTCCCTTGAACGCGGCCTTGTGACGGCGCAGGATGGGGAAACATCTGTCGCTATTTATATGGAAAATACCGGCCAAATTGCGGATGCCCTTGTCAAAACCCCGGGGGGTATTGTTGATTATGGCGGCGCGGCACATATTGACGGCGTGCCGGGAACATCAAGCCCGATAGCGCTTACATTCAGAGATACAGCCGGGTCAAGTTGCGGCGCGCTTCTGCCGACAGGCAATGTGGTTGATGTGATTGATGCTATTGAAGTGACCTGTATCGACAATGGCATGCCGACGGTGGTTTTGCGCGCGGAAGATATGGGCATCACGGGCGAAGAAAGCCGCGAGCAGCTTGATGCTGATGCGCGGTTAAAGTCGCGACTTGAAGCGATCCGTCTGAAAGCAGGTTTTTTGATGAATCTTGGTGATGTAAGAGATAAAACCGTGCCAAAGATGTCAATGGTCAGTGCGCCAAGGGCAGGCGGCACGATATCATGCCGGACGTTCATTCCTCATCGCTGTCATGCCTCTATCGGGGTGCTTGGTGCGGTAAGTGTTGCGACGGCCTGTATGTTAAAGGATTCGCCCGCTGCCGCCTTATCTATTGTCGACGAAGGCCCTTCAAAAGAAATAACAATCGAGCATGCCATTGGAGAAACGTCTATTATACTGACAATGAATGCCAAGGGCGACGTGAAAAACGCGGCCATATTACGGACCGCAAGAAAACTTTTTGACGGCGAGATTTTCGCCGCATAACCAAGAGCAGGATAAATACCCTATGGACGCAGATTATTTACCCTTTCATGCAAGCCCCAGCACACCGCGTTATAGGGTGCCAGCAGGTGCGGTGGATGCCCATTGCCATGTCTTTGGCCCGGCAGAGAAATTCCCTTATCATCCCAAGCGTAAATATACCCCCTGCGATGCCCCAAAGGAAAAATTATTTGAACTGAGGGATTTTCTTGGCTTCAAGCGCAATATTATAGTTCAAGCCTCCTGTCACGGGACGGATAATGCGGCCCTGGTTGATGCCTTGAAATTTGCCGGCGATTTGGCGCGGGGTGTTGCGGTGGTGCGCCCGGATATTACGGACGCAGAATTACAGGATTTACATCAGGCCGGTGTGCGTGCGGTGCGGTTTAATTTTGTCAAACGTCTGGTGGACAGCACGCCGAAACAGGTTTTCTTGGCGCTCGCTGCCAGAATTGCCAAACTGGGCTGGCATGTCGTTGTCTATTTTGAGGCGCAGGATCTTGAGGAATTAATACCTTTTCTCAGAAAATTACCCACCATTATTGTGGTGGACCATATGGGCCGCCCGGATGTGAGCAAAGGGGTGGATCATTCAGATTTTCAACGATTTGTTAGCCTGATGGCAGAAAATGACAATATCTGGACCAAGGTGACATGCCCGGAACGGTTATCACAGCTTGGCCCGGATTATGATGATGTTATGCCGTTTGGCAGATTATTGATTGAAAAATTCCCGGACCGGGTATTATGGGGGACAGATTGGCCCCATCCCAATATGAAATCTCATATCCCCGATGACGGTATGTTGGTTGATGTGATTCCAAGGATTGCACCAACAGAGAAATTGCAACAGGCATTGTTGGTCGATAATCCAAAACGACTATATTGGTCAGAAGGGGGCAGATGATGTCATATCTTGACGATAAAACGCCAATTCCGGGGACAATTATGTTTGATGGAACCATGGCGCGCAAGGGCTATGGCCTGAATAAAATGTGTTACACGTTGAATGATAAATCTGCGCGCGAGGCTTTTGCCCGTGATGAAATGGCCTATTGTGAAAAGTTTGGCCTGACCGAAAAACAGAAAGAGGCCATCAAAAATCGCGATATTCTTGGTCTGCTGGAAAATGGTGGAAGCATTTATTTTCTGGCCAAATTTGCGGGTGGGCTCGGGTTGAACATGCAGGATATTGGCGCCCTTCAAACAGGCATGACTGTTGAAGAATTTCGAGAAAAACTGGTTAAGGCGGGAGCATAATTATGGCGAAAATTATTGGCGGTATTGGCTCATCCCATATTCCGGCTATTGGTGTGGCAATCGCACGAAAGTTACAGGAAACACCCTATTGGAAGTCTTTCTTTGATGGTTTTCCGCCGATCCATGACTGGCTTGACAAACAGCAGCCGGATGCGGCGATTGTTTTTTATAATGATCATGGGCTGGAGTTTTTTCTGGATAAGAAACCGACTTTTGCCATAGGGGCTGCGGCCGAATATATCAGTTATGATGAGGGCTGGGGCATAGATACCATTCCGCCGGTGATCGGGGATGAGGATATGTCCTGGCACATCTGTAATGAACTGGTTGATGATGAGTTTGATATTACCATTTGTCAGGAGTTGGGCATTGATCATGGGTTAACCGTGCCGATGCAGTTGATGTGGCCGGGGAATAATTATGGCCATATCAAAGTAATTCCCGTGGTGATCAACTGCGAACAACATCCCATGCCGTCGCCGAAACGGTGTTTTGACCTGGGACGGGCCATTGGCAGAGCGGTTGACTCTTATAAAAAGGATTTGAAAGTTGTTGTCCTTGGGACGGGCGGTCTGTCCCATCAGTTGGATGGGGCGCGTGCGGGGCATATCAATAAGAAATTTGATATCATGTGCATGGATAAAATCGTTAATAAACCGGAAGACTTGCTTAATTATTCCATCAGGGACTTGACGGAAATTGCCGGGGCGCAGGGGGTCGAACTGAATATGTGGCTGGGCATGCGCGGCGCCCTAACCGGACAGGTGACGGAACTGCACCGTAATTACCATATTCCGATTTCCAATACCGGGGCCGGCACGATGCTGCTTGATAATTCTGGCTAACTCGAAAACGGGGTCCTGTTAACATTTATACTTTAGTTTATGGGTTGCCATAAGTTGATTAAACGGATCAATTTTCTTCTGGCGGCAATAGTTGTTGGCCAGATTTAGAATTATTTTAATATTGTCTTCATCCGCACTGCCAAATACGCGCTTGTCTATGTCAAGAAACTGGAGGAGGGTTTTTTCCTCTTTTTCCAACTGCCCGGTCATTCTGTAAAGAGAGTAAAGCTGCTTTAAATAATGAAGCCGTTTAACATTTTCATCCTTGGTCTCCCCCAAAATGGAAATATTTTCCAGAACGAGAGGGATCGCCGCCAGATATTCTTTTCTGGAGATGAGAAGTTTATAATAAAGTATACGGCTCCTGATGGTTGTTTCATGCGCCGGACCCATGTGTTTTTGTGACAGTCCATAAGCTTCTTCTACGCGCGCCGCAATGTCGTCCAGCCGGTTTGCGTTATCGTAGAATTTATTGAGATTTCTCAGTTGATTGATATAGCGTGGGTCACTTTTCTGGTTGAGGGTCTGTACGCCTTCCAATATCAATTCACCGTACCGAATAGCTCGGGGCCATTGTTTTTGTCGGGCCGCTTTTTCCGCCTTTAAGATTACCTTTCCTAACTTCTTTTCAGTCCAGCCTGTCTCACCGGCAGTCACGGTATGATTAAGAATTATAAGCAGCAGAAAAGGAAGAAATATCAATCCTCTTTTCACAAAAAACCGTCCCTTTAAAATCTTTTTTTAAGTGTAATTATATTCATCATAGCTCTTTTCGCCGCGTAATGAAACCCGCCGTGAATATGGATAGTCTATAATGAAATAATTTTCGTACGCTGTTTTTCAATTATTTGTATAGACATGGGCGTTGAGGCGGAATTCGCTTGGTCTTGGCCGGTCAATATTGATCTTGTTGGAAGATTCTAGGTATTTTATAAAGGAATGAGGATCGTCCGCATTAAAGACTCCTGAAAATTTCAGCGCGGCTATGGTCTTGTCATCAACATAGATCTGTTCATAATTATAGCGGTTAAATTCGGCGGCGATCGTCGCAAGAGTGTCCGACATAAAGATAAGCTTTCGTATCCGCCAGGATGCAACGGCCTTAATATTGGGGTTGGCGTTGGCAATGATGTCGCCATTCTCGGTCACTGAGGCTTGCTCTCCCGCTTTCAGGAGGTATTTTTTATAGCCCGGCATATCCGGGGCTGTATTTATATTACCGGGCTTATGACCTGAACGAACTGCGACGATGCCTTCAAGTACCGCAACCTTGATCACCCCATCCACCTGGCGAACATTAAATGTCGTTCCAACGGCCTGGGCGATGGTCGCGCGGGAATAAACCCGGAAGGGGCGGGCTGCGTCATGGGCGACTTCGAACATTGCCTCGCCGCGCAAAAGTTTTACTGTGCGCTCTGTTTCGCTGTATTTTATATCTATTTTCGTTTCAGTATTGGCATGAACAACGGAGCCATCCTTTAATGTTATACTACGTTGTTCTCCCGTATTTGTGACAAAAGCAATTTGTCCTTGTGCGTAGGGGTTTGCCAGAAAAAGATACAGGCCAGTCAGAACGGAAATCATAATGACCGCGGCAATAGCGGTCATATATTTGCGAGACTGCACGAGATATTTATAAGATTGACCTTTTTTTGACGGAGCGTGAGGTTTATTCGGGAATAATGTCACAATTTCTGGTGCCGCTTCTTTAAGCAGGTCATCAATGGAAATCTTTTTCTGCGCATCAACAGCGCTAAGCCCGGTCATGATGGCGGCCGATAAAAGCAATTCATCCACATGAAGAGCCGATTGAGATAACCAGAGGACAAGGGCCTTTTTATCGCCTATTGCCAAAGGACCGGCGTCAAGCTTCACAGCCCATGCACTGGCTTCTTCTGCGATTTGCTTATTACGAAGTTTAGCTATTGACATTTTTTCACTCCGTCAATTCTGCACGGCAATATAAGAGCGCCCGCGTGAGATAGACATGTACGGTGTTGGGAGAAATCTGTAATTGTTTGGCAATTTCCTTATGGCTGAGGCCATCTCTTTTTCTTAACAGCAGAACAGATTTATAAAGCGGCGATATTTTATCAAGACTTTGCTCTAATTGTTGTAGGGCAAGATGGGCTTCCGTGGCCCTGACAGATGCATTCTGGTCGCCGTCTTTACCCATTTTCATGACTGTTTCAAGATCGGTTGTCATCGGATTTCTATTTTGTTTCATCAAAAATTCATTGGCGAGATTATCGGCAATTTTAAAGAGATAGGCATCTGGTTGCCGGATCACATCATTGTGTTTGACGTGCATCAGACGAACATAGGTTTCTTGCGTGAGATCCTGCGCATCGGCTTTGTTTTTCAGGCGAAATATCAGAAAACTTAAAAGCTTTGGCGCATAACGCTGGAAAGCATTATTACGTCTTCCTTCTTCGCTTTTATTATTATCTTTCAGTGTCACAGAAAAACTTCCTTATGATTAGTCATGCCGTTATTTTTCAAAAAAGACCATAAGCTTCTTAATTATAGAGTATGATTTGGGTTAAATTGGATACTAAATTTATTTTTTATTTTTTTATATCCAAATTACGCAGGAAACACACTCTTTACCCCTGAGAAGGCCGAAAACTCATTGGCGTGAAAATATTTAGTGAGCTGGCCGTGCTTTTGATAATAAAAATTCTACTTAGGGAGAGAAAAAATGAACAGAAAAAAACAGACCGCGTTAAGCTGTGTCAGCCTGATAGCACTTGCAAGCGCTTTTCATGGCACGCCGGCCATGGCTCAAAATTCTGCGGCGACGCCCATTATGGTTATGGTGCAAGCCCAGCCTCTGGAGATGGCCCTCAACAAGCTTGCGCAGCAATTGGGCAAGCAAATCGTTATTTCGACAAAGGATGCAGAAGGCATACAGGCAAAATCTATTGAGGGCGTTTATTCCGATCAGGAGGCGTTAGCGATCCTTTTGGCGGGAACGGGACTGGACTATAAATATATTAATGACCATACGATTGCGATTGTGGGAACAGACTCTGAGGGTGAGGAGAATTTCCAGAAAATTTCTTATGATGATGGGGAAGATTATGAAGCCAATCTAGCGGCATATGAGGATGATACCGCGCAGCCTGAAGATATGTTGGAAGAAGTGGTTATCACCGGCTCGCGTATCCGCCGTTCAAATCTTAACGCCGCCATACCTGTCCAAAGCTTTGATCTGCAAGATATTAATGCCAGCGGTACGGTTGATATCGCCGAAATGCTGATACAAATTCCGGGCGTGGGCTATGATTTATCGCCGGAAAGTACCGGACTTAGTACCCAGAACCCCGGCCTGAGTACCATCAGTCTGCGGGGATTAGGCGCTGACAGAACCCTGACGCTGATTAATGGCCGCCGGGCCATTTCAAACAGCGGTAACGGCGAACGGGTCAGTTTGAATACAATTCCGTCCGGGTTTGTCAGACGGCTCGAAGTCACCACCGGCGGTGCCTCTGCCATTTATGGTGCCGATGCCATTGCCGGGGTGGTCAATATTCTGCTGAGGGATGATTTCGATGGTATCAAGGCCGGATACCGCTATAGCATGGCCGATGCCAGCGGCGAGGTGGAAAATACCATTGACCTGACCCTGGGGACAAATTTTTCCGATGGCCGCGGCAATATCATGCTGGGTTTTACCTATGACAATGAAACCGCCATCTTCGCGGACAGCAGCAGACCCGATTCAATCCGGGCAGAATCTTTCATTGGCGGCGAGGAGGTTTTTGGAACGCATTTAAGTTCATTCATACCCGGGGGACGTTTTGAGGGTGATGATGCCTGGAATGCTGGCGGTGTCTGGTTTAATGACCGCTCGCTGGCCCCGGATGATGGCCGCGTTCCAAGCGTTGGATATGAAACACATCTGGATGGGTTTAATCTGCGTCCTGGCCGTAGCCTGTCCCCCGCATCAGAAGTCATCGCGGGGGCTGTAAAAGGCCATTACGACCTGACCGATGATGTAACACTCTTTGCAGAGACTTATTTTACCCGGGTGAACTCAACAACGACCAACGCGCCGCGCACCGCCAGCAGTGGCACCGACATCGGCCCGGCGGGAGACTCCGTTGACATTGGCAGGATGGCATCCAGTCATCCTTTCATACCGCCTGCCGTGGAGGAAACCCGCGTCGGCACAGTCAGTTGGGCGCGCCGTTTTACGGAGCTTGGATTGGATATTAAGGAAAATCAACGCGATACGTTACGTACGGCTCTTGGCCTTAAAGGTAGTTTTGACAACGGTTGGGACTGGACAGGCTATGCCACATATGGCCGCTTCACACAGGATCAAATTCAGCTTAATGCCCTGAATTATCAAAGCGTCCAAAATGCGTTGGATATTGAAGATGACGGCAACGGCGGTTATCAATGCGAAGATGAGGGCGCGCGCGCCGCGGGTTGCGTGCCGCTGAATTTATTTGGCGAAGGATCAATCACGCCGGCCATGGTAGATTATATCCGTTATACCGGTCACCTGAAACAGGAACGCGATCAATATACCGTTGCCGGTAATATCAATGGGGATATTTATGATTTGCCCGCCGGAGCCGTAAAGGCGGTGGTTGGTTTTGAATATCGCAAAGAATCACAGGTGACGGTTGGTGATCCGGACAATATACTCGAAGAAACCAGCGTGGCGGTCATTCCGGATATCGATGCCAGTTTTGACGTGATCGAAGGGTTCGTCGAAGTTGATATCCCTATCGTAGCGGATACTGCCGGCTTTCACGATCTTTCCCTGCAATTGGCCGCGCGGGCCGGTGATTATAGCACCATTGGCACCATATTCAGTTATAATATTGGTGGCAGCTGGTCCCCAACCCCTGACTTCCGGCTTCGTGCACAATTTTCCCGTTCTCAACGCGCGCCTAACATCACAGACTTCTTTTCTGAAAAGCGGGGGAATTTCACCAGTTTTTCTGACCCTTGTTATGGTTTAAACCCGGATGGCAGTGGTTTGGATGTGTCTGACCCACATGTGGCAGCTTATACCGCCAACTGCCTGAGTGAGGTTGGCGTACAGGCCTTCTTTGCCGACCCCGACAATGCCGGTCTACCGTTTGATGCGCTTGATGGCAGTTTATTTGCGCCCAATGCCGGGAATAATCAGCTGGCAGAGGAAACCGCCGAGACATTCACGGTGGGTCTGGTGATTGCGCCGACAGCCTTGCCAAATTTCTCGTTCATTTTGGATTATTACCGCATCAAGGTTGACGGGGCCATTGGGCTGATTGCAACACAGGATACGGTGGATTTATGCTATAGTGCCGCAGACTTCCCCAATAACCGTTTTTGCGATGTCATCACACGGGATTCTTCAAACGGTGAAGTGGTCGAAGTCATCAATCGGGTCCAAAATCTGACCTCTCGTTTGGTCGAAGGCATTGATGTTACCTTGGATTACAAACTGGAGACCGAGGCCATCCCCGGTGATTTGGATTTGAAAGTGATCTATAATCACACCTATAAAAATCAGCAGGAATTTGAAGGCCTGAATGGCACAGAGCTGACCGTTTTTAATGGCCAGATTAAAACACCAAAGGATCAATTTCGTGCAAATCTGGCCTGGAATCTGGATAATCTGCGGATGAGCTATACTTGGCGCTATCATGGCGGCGGGGTTGATGACATTGATATATTGCCGGCGGATGAGGATTACTTCAAAGTCGATAGCCAGTCCTATCATGATGTTTATGTCCGCTATAAACTTGATGACGCTTACGGCGCAGAAATATATGGCGGCGTTAGAAATCTGCTGAATGATTTCGGCCCTTTTTTGCCCACCGGACTTGACAATGGTAGCTCCCGCAATATTACCTCCATCATAAACAGCACGGCGGGCCGTGAATTTTATGCTGGTATCCGGGTAAGTTTTTAAAATTAAGCAGAGGCATGAAATATAATTATTGTCTAGGGTCAGAACCTATTAATTTTAGGGTTTCCCATTTGTGGTAATTTATGATTCACTGTGGCAAAGGAGTTTGCCCATGAATGATTATTTTTACCTGTCAGAAAATCAGTTGGATCGTATCAGACCTTATTTCCCGAAGGCTCATGGCGTATGTGCCTGACGGCGGGTCAGGTGAGTGACTATAAGGGCGCTGAGAAATTACTGGATGATCTGCCTGCGGCCAAACACCTTCTGGCTGATCGCGGATATGATGCCGACTGGTTCAGGGATGGCTTGCGCCATAAAGGCATAAGGTCGAAAATATGTTCGACAGACTGAAAGATTGGCGGCGTATATCAACGTGATATGACCGATGTTCCCACACTTTCTTCTCTGCAACCTGCATCGCGGCCATCATCATATGGTGGATTTAATGAGTCCTGAGCCTAGAGCAATATCAGATCAATTAGGTTTATATCCCGCGTGAGCGAAATGGTTCTGGCATTCATTTGGGGGGAATTCATCCAGCAAGT
>Ga0316204_10003750_pt1 | contig 29383 bp, 24 predicted proteins | sample 6monrhotite_MG_2_FD_205661 | JGI IMG/M metagenome (GOLD analysis project Ga0316204, IMG submission 205661) | Microbial mat bacterial communities from mineral coupon in-situ incubated in ocean water Damariscotta River, Maine, United States -... | ecosystem: Environmental > Aquatic > Marine >...
ACGGATTTGCCGCAGACGGGCCTCGCTGGCGGCGGCAAGATCTTCGCCCTGAAAGTTGACCTGACCCTTGGCGATGTGCACATGCGGTTTTGGCAGCAGACCCATGATGGCGCGGGCTGTCAGGGATTTGCCTGATCCGGACTCGCCTACCACGCAAAGGATTTCGTTGGCGTCCAGATGCAGGTTCGCAGACTCAACCGCGTATTGCCGCTGACCCCCGGCGGGCAGGCCGACGTGCAAGTCTTTGATGTCAAGAAGGCGGGTCATGATCTATCCCTCAGGCGGGGGTTTAAGGCGTCGTTCAAGCCTTCTCCCACAAGGTTGATGGCCAACACCGTCAGCAAGATGGCGATACCCGGGAAGGTGCACACCCACCAGGCTGAGCGTAGCAATGTCCGTCCGGCACCGATCTGGAATCCCCAGCTCATGATGTTTGGATCACCCAGACCAAGGAAAGCCAACCCACTTTCGATCAAGATCGCAGTGGCAACCATAAGAGAGCCGATCACGATGATCGGAGACAAGCAGTTGGGCAGGATTTCCCCCAGCATGATGCGCACGTCGCCCATGCCAAGCGTATGGCAGGCTAGTACAAATTCGCGGTTTCTAAGGCTCAGAAACTCTCCGCGCACCAAACGTGCGACGGCTGGCCATGAGACGACAGCAATCGCGATGACGATACTTTCGATTGAGGGCTTCATGATCGCGACCAGCAAGATCGCGAACAGGAAGGAAGGGATCGTCTGGAACATCTCGGTCGTGCGCATCAACAGGTTGTCGACGATGCCGCCGTAATAGCCCGCAAGGGCGCCCATGATGACACCGATGAACACGGCCACCAGCGTGGCTAGCAAGCCGATCAGCAAAGACGTCTTAGCTCCGTGCGCAATCCCAGCCGCAACGTCCCGGCCAAGTGAGTCGCTGCCCAAAAGGAATCCGTTCTCGCCCGGCGGTGACATGGATTGACCTGCCAAGCTAAAGGGATCGGCCGGAAAAAAGAGCGGCGCCGAGATCGCCATCAGGAAAATAAGGATCAAGATGATCATCCCCATGACGGCCGAGCGGTTGCGGGCGAAAAGTCTCCAAAATGCCATGGGTCAGGCCATCTCAATGCGGGGGTCGAGGGTGGAATAGATAATGTCCACGACCAGATTGACTGCCACGACGAGTACGGCGGACAGCAGGAAAATACCCAAAAGCAGGTTCAGATCACGGGCGAAAAGCGCCTCAAATGCGAGCATCCCAAGACCGGGCCATGCAAAGACCGATTCCACGATCACCGAGCCTCCGATCAGTGCGCCCACCTGCACGCCCGCCATGGTGACGACCGGCAACAGCGCGTTGCGCAAGACGTGAACAAAGACGATGCGCCGCTCCGTCAGGCCCTTAGCGCGGGCTGTGGTGACATAGTCTTGTCCCGCCTGTTCCAGCATCGAAGCACGCATCAACCGCGTGTATAGGGCAAGATAAAACAGCGACAGCGTAATGGTCGGCAGGACGAGGTGATGGGCGATGTCCACGACCCTGTCCCAGCCTTCATAGAACATTGCGAAATCCTCCATGCCTGACGTTGGGAACCACCCAAGGTTCAACGAGAACACGACGATCAGCATTAACCCGACCCAGAACAGGGGGGTCGCGTAGGTAATCAGCGCGAAGATCGAGATCGCAGTGTCCCGCCAGGTGTTCAGGCCAGAGGCCGCAACGAGGCCAAGAACGATACCCAACCCGACGGCCAGAAAGATTGTTGACGTCATCAAAAGTAAAGTCGGAATGAAGCGGTCAAACACAAGTTGGCTGACCGGCATATCGTGGCGAAAGGAATAACCGAGATCGAGGGTCACAACATTCTTGAGGTAGACGCCCAGCTGCACGATCAACGGCTTATCCAGGCCGAACTTTTCGCGCAACTCAGCCATATACTCTGGCGTTGCAGAACCCGCCTCGCCGGCGAGCACATCAACCGCGTCGCCTTCGGCCAGTTGTAACAGGAAAAAGTTGAGCACAACGATGGCAAGAACAATTGGAACAGCCTGAATGAGACGCTTCAGCACATATCTTGCGCGACGCTTTGAACCCTCCATGACGTGTTAACCCCTTTAATAGTTGGCACCGGCCAGTTTCTGACCGGTGCCTTTTTCAGACTGCGTTTTGAAGTGACAGTGTCACTCGGTGATCGAGGCGTTCTCGAACGGGCCGTAAGCCCCCATCGCAGATGTCGCATGGTCTACCAGCTTGTCGTTGTAGACAGTCAGGAATTCCATCTCGAACAGGTTTGCCACTGGCATGTCGGTTGCCAAGATCTCTTGGATCTCGCCATAGATTTCTGCCCTTTTTGTAGCGTCGGGTTCTTGCGCACCAGCAGCCAGCAGTGCGTCAAGCTTTGGGTTGGAATACCGCGATGAGTTCACAAAGTGTGTGCCCTGACGGATCTGGTCCGTGCCATAGTGACGGTGAACTCCCAGCACCGGATCGGGCAGCTGGTAGAAGTAGTTCACGTTCATCTCGAAGTCGTAATCAGCGTAGATACGGTTCAGCCAAGTGGGCACGTCTTCGTAACGTAGCTCAACTTCGATCCCTAGCGGTTTCATCGCCTGCTTCATGTACTCACCAGCCCGGCGCCAGTCTTCGCCGTAAGGGATCAGGTCAAGCGTGATACTTGCGCGAACGCCGTCAGCATCTGGCATGATCCCGGCATCGTCGAGTTCTTTGATCGCCGCTTCCAAGTCACCTGTCGCAGGATAGTTCGGCAATCCGGACCTATAGAGACCGACCTTGTCAAAGTTCGACGACAGTGCCGAAGTGGCGGGTTTCCCGTAACCAAACCAAATGTTGTCGATCAGGAACTGACGGTCCATGACCAGTGACACCGCCCGACGCATGGCTGGATTGTCAAAGGGTGGTTCGGTGGTGTTGAACTCGATCAACGCCATCGGGTTGATCATCGCATAACCATCAGTCGTGACCGAAAAGCCGTCCATTTCGCGCAAACGGACTGCGTCAATGTTGGGGATAGCACCGTAGGCACCGTACATCACTTCGCCGTTTTCCATGGCAGCAGTACGTGTCGAGGCATCCGGTATGAAACGTCCGACGATGCGATCAAGCAGCGGCAGCCCAGGCTTCCAGTAGTTTTCGTTCTTATCAAGACGGATGTACTGGCCCTTTCTCCATTCTACGAATCTGAAAGGTCCGGTTCCAACTGGATTTGTGGCCAGATCAGAATTGCGCGGATCCTGTCCTTCCAAAAGATGCTTTGGCACCATTGGGCTTTCATAGACCGACAGCGCCCGCAGCATGTAAGGAGCCGGATTTTCAAGATTGAATACGGCGGTATAATCGTCCGGAGTATCGATTGATGTCACTTCGCGGAATGAATTTGGCCCACGTGGGTGCACCTGCTTGAGAACATCCATGACGGTAAAGGCAACGTCAGCCGACGTGAAAGGTGCGCCATCGTGCCAAACGACACCTTGACGCAGCTTGAATGTGACGGTCTTGCCGTCTTCGCTGACCTCATAGCTTTCGGCGAGGGATGGCACGATCTGCAGATCGGTGTCGTAGTCAAACAGACCATCATATATCTTTGGAGCAACGAGACCGATGGGCCCTGAGGTTGACAGAAATGACGCCAGTGAAGGCGGTTCTGGCTGTACCAGATAAACGAGATTTCCGCCAGAGTTCTGGGCAATTGCGGTAATGGGCGAGAGGGCGAGCCCAATCGCCCAGGTCGCGCCCATGAGTAGAGCCTTAAAATTCATTCATTTTACTCCCTGTTTGCATTCGTCCTTGAGTCGGTATCGAATTGCTTTTCTATCGTCAAACGAGTCTGGTATGGTCCCGACGTCATTGAACTTTTTCGACGGTTTAGAATCAACCGAAAGGTTAACACTCGGATAATATTGCAGCAATGTTTGGCTAATTGCCACTTTTTTAGCCAAAATCGCGATGTCTGTAGTTAAAAGCGCCCTTCCACGAGTCTGAAGCCAGCGCAATTGGGTCTTATTAGCGTGATACAGAAAGACAATGTTCGTCGCGCTTCATGCGACGGCCGGCTTTTGCACTTTACCTCCTCCATCAAAAACCCGCGTAGCGCTCTTTGCTGACAGCGGAGAGCCTGCGCAATTCCGCAACGGAGCTTATTCTGGAAGATAGGCGCAGCTTTAACTCTCAGGCATGGTGGCTTGGGGTCTTTCTGGGCCTTGCGATCATGCTTGTGGTTCTGGCGATCAATTTTGTCGGTGACGGGCTCAGGTATGCGCCGGACGTGCGTGAAGCGGATGCCTGATCAGGCGGTGTCGATCAGGTTCTTCGCCATCATCATATGGACTCCCTTTTCGTGATTGACCGTCTGGGTGATGCGCAAATCCCCAGCGAGGCTGCACAGCATATAAGCGTCCTCGCGGCTTATACCCGCCTGCTTAGATACCAGTTTGATCATGTCGCGCAGTGCCATCTCAACGCAGCGATCAAGGTCAGGGGCCATGCCCATCGTGATGTAATGCGTCGGGGTTTCAGCCTGAGGGTAAGTCAGGTCGTGATCTTTCAAGACCGTTAGACGAAAGCGTCCCTGAAGTGCGGTTTCAATGGCCGTGACGCAAACCTCGCCATCGCCTTGGACGCCGTGGCCGTCGCCGCAAGAAAACAGCGCGCCTTCGGCAAACACGGGCAGATAAAGCGTCGTGCCCGCCACCAGTTCCTTATTGTCGATGTTGCCGCCATTTACCCGTGGCTCAATCGTCGAAATCCGCCCCCAAGCGGGCGGCGGGGCAACGCCCATGACACCAAAGAATGGGTTCAAGTCCAGCTCAAGCCCCCAAGGTAGCGTGCCAACCCCGCGGTCTGCATTAAGCGGAATGATGGTGTGATGCGGTTCAGGAAAATCCTGGGGTAGGGTGCCCGCAAGAGGTCGGATAAAGTTGAAGCCCCAGTCCTGACGTAACGCAACGTCCAGAATATCGATCTGCAGTACGTCGCCGGGCATCGCTCCCGCAATGGCAACCGGTCCGGTCAGAAGATGCCCTGGAACGGTAGGCACACCTGCTGCATGCATTTCCAGCAGTTCAGGGGGCACATGAAATCCAGCGCCTGGCAGGTTTTGAGGCCCGCCAGAGATGCTATCGATTGTGATCTTGTCGCCACTTTCGATTGTGAGTGCTGGCGGAAGTGCTGCGTCGAAAAAGCCCCAGTGGCAGGTCTCGGTCGATGCTTTTAGAACCACACTCATCGCGTTGTCAGTCTTTGATCTGCAAGTCGTTCGTTGCTCAGCATTTTGAGGCCCCTCCACATCGTAAACATGTCCAATCACTTTGAGTGGTTCAGCCATTCATGTGAAGCGCTGACCTTTCAGGCAAGAAAGGCTTAGCACAGGCACCGCGACGAACCAAAGACTTAACATATTCGGGGCACCCGCTTGACCAATCGGCCCCAGGCCACCCAACCCCGGGAGAACTCGCGAGCTACTGTCAGAAGAAACTTGGTTGAGCAGGGCATGGCGGTTGGCAAGGGTTTATAGGCTCCCCGACTATTGCCGGTGAGAGATATTTTCCCGCTCTACGAATACATAAAAATCACGATTGGGTGGTGTAGTGACAGGATGCAAATCGCCATTGCCCCACCAACAATCGGTCGATCACATTTGTGGATGTCACATCAATTATTACTTTGTTGTGAGGAAAAATTCGAATCGTTTTCAATAAGTTACTGATTCTAGACAAGATTCAGCCTTATATTTATTGCATTTATTGCATTTATTGCATTTATTGCATTTACTGCACATATTACATGTGAGTATATGGGGAATTAGTGATGGCATTGCTTCAAGCATCGATATTTGGAGACCGCTTGCCCACGCAGGTTGAGCAAGATGACGCGGCGCGACTAAGGCGCATTATGGACGCGACGCGTGGACGTGGCGGTGGGTACAGGTTTTGTTTTTCCGCGCAAGATACGAATGAGCTTCAAGAAGTACATATTGACGCGGCACTAGGTGATGCGCTTCGAGCGTTTCTCGAAATTGTATCAAGGGGACAGTCTGTACAAATAGTGCCTATTGAAGCGGAACTTTCGACTAAGCAAGCTGCGGCAATACTAAATGTTAGCCGGCCATTCCTGATCAAGCTCTTGGAGGCTCGAAAAATTGCGTATCGGTTGGTTGGGCGGCACCGGCGAGTAAAGGCTGCCGACTTGTTTGACTACAAGCAAAAACAAGATTCTTCGCGAAATGAAATTCTTTCTCAGATGCTCGCTGACGACGAACAGGAAAAGCAGATTTGAGCAACCCCTATTCAGTTGTTCTCGATGCAGATGTGTTAGCGAAAGCATTGCATAGAAACATCCTGTTAAATTTGGCAGCTGCTGAATGTTTCAGACCAATTTGGTCTGACACGATATTGACGGAAACTGAAGCTGCAATAACAAAGCTTGGTGGAAACGGAGCGAAACGACGTGGCCAACTTGAGGAAGCATTTCCAAGCGCCATGGCAGACAGTAGCTACATACATTTGGTAAGAAGGTTTCAGCTGGATGACGACAATGACCGTCATGTGGTTGCTGTAGCACTACAGCAAGGTGCCGATGCAATTTGCTCTGACAACACTCGCGATTTTGGCCTCAGTACCGTCGACGTCCTTACGTCCGATGAGTTCATAACAAACACTATTGATCTTGCGACGGTCCGATCCTTAGAAGCTCTTACAAAAATGAGGCGCTCAATGACAAGCGTGTCGGATGGCGCTGAATTTCTGGAACTGATGAAGCGTCGCGAGCTCAAAGAAGCGGCAGATTATCTATCGAAGTATTCAGACAGGCTCTAGTAGTAATTTACCTTTTCAGGTGGACTACAAGGTGGATAGAAAGTAAAATATCTATCAACTATACAATTAAAACAATAGTTTATTTAAGATGACTGGTGCCCCAAGACGGATTTGAACCGCCGACCTACTATTTACGAAACAGTTGCTCTACCGACTGAGCTATTGGGGCTGTGTCGCGCCGATTTAACAGGCCTTATTCTCCTGCGCAAGAGTATCAGCTTTTATGCAGGGGGTGCCATGAGACATGCTAAACTTGTTTCGGACACTTAAAGTTTCAGATGCATCGCCCCTATACTGAACGTCTATTTTGATCTGAATGGTTGACGTTAATTGTTACAAATTGTCTCTGGAAAGCGCTGAACAACAACGAGATTGTGAATTACTCGTCTGCCCAAGTTCACGCTACTGCCTTTTGACGGCAGTAACAGGATGCCTTGATAGGAACCTCAGCGCGCGCAGCGGCTTTGTCGAGTTGCAGTTTGATGTGCAGCGCCTCTGCATTTGCGCCCCTCCGGGTCAGACATTCGTGAAGGCCATGCAGGCTCCAGACGTTTGTGGGGTGTCGGCAGGCGCGGCTCAGCGTATCGTCCAAACCCAGATCGGCGCGGTAGACGGCCTCTGCTTCTTCATATTGTCCCTGTTCCAGCAGGAGCGCGCCCAGCGCATGACGCGTTGGTTGCATCCAGGCCCAAGGTTCGTCATAGGGCATGCTGTCGTCAATTTCGACAGAACGGCGCAGGTGAGCAAAGGCAGCTTCGTGATTGCCTTTGTGATACTCCAACTCGCCCAACATCATCTGTTCAGCAACTCCCATAATGTCTTCGCAGGTGTTGTTGAAAAGTGTTCGGCTTTCCTGAACACGCGCCCGCGCAGCATCAAATAGTTTTCGCTCTGCTTTTGCACCAGCGATGTCGCTTGTATTGGCAAGCGCAACCGTGCGTGCGTAATGCATCATCGCCGTTGTAAAACTGTAGAGCTCCTTATCCTCGGGCAGATCCTGGGCAAGAATATCATGCCACCGACCAAAACGGATCAGCACATGCTGTTTCATTGGAATAAACCCCTCGAACCAGTCGGCCATTGGCCGCAAGATCGATTCCGGCAAATTCTCGATCAGCTCTTCTGCGGCCTCTAAGGCAGGCGTTGGCTGTCCAAGAAACATCGCGCCGTAGATTTTGAAGTGATAGTTGTGACAGCGGTAGACGGAGTAAAAATTGTCGGGACCGGACCGTGCAAGGTATTTGCGATCTGCAATAATCGCGGTCGAGTTTCGCGAAACGACATTTTCGTAGTCTCCGCAAAGCACATCGATATGCGTTGCCATGTGTAAAAGGTGTCCAGCATCCGGAACGAGGGTGCTGAGCCTGTCGCCGTGGCGCAATGCCCGCTCTGGATGCGGCGACATTTCCATCAGGTGAATATACATGTGCAGAAGGCCGGGGTGGTCCCTTGCGCCATCAATGAAGCTGAACGTATCTTCAAGAACCTTGATCGCCTCGAGCGTGTCTGCACCCTCTGCTGGCTGGCCTTTCGGCAAATCCCACAGCAGCCAGGGCGTGCGGTTCATGATCGCCTCGGCAAACAGGGCGCAGACATCCAACTGGTGCGGGTGAGCAGCATGAACCTTGCGCATCGCATCTGCGTAGGAATCGTTCCAGGGGCAAAAATCCACGATGTCGGGGCTTTTTGGGTAGCGCGTTGAAAGCGCTTCGATCAAAGCACGCTCGAATGGGGAAACTGCATCTTTAAGGGCTGTGGCTTTTGCAAGGGAATCGTGAGCTTTCGCCAGCACAGCTGGTTTTTCTTCTTCCTCGAATGTATCCCAGGGTTTGTTATAATTCGGGCCAATCGCGTACCCGATACCCCAATAGGCCATCGCACAATCGGGGTCGGCCCCTATCGCCTTTTCAAAGCAAACGATCGCTTCTTCGTGGTGGTATCCGTAAACCCAGATCAGCCCACGGTTAAACCATAGCTGCGCATCTTCTGATGATGATGTTACCTTAAGAGAATAAGATCCAAGATCGTAGTAGTCCATTTCGGTACCCCCCAGTCCGACGTAATCCGCCGACAGTAGCACCAAGGGGTGATTCCAACAAAATGGGCCTGATCAAGTCCGTTCCACGGTCTCAATTTCGCCGCCTGATTTCTTCCATGCGGTGAAGCCACCCGCCATATGCGCAACAGGCGCCAATCCCATTTCAGATGCGATTTTTGCGCTTAGGGCAGAGCGCCAGGCACTTGCGCAGTAAAAGACGTAGGTCTTGTCCTGATTGAATACGTCCTTGTGATAAGGGCTTTCGGGATCAATCCAGAACTCCAGCATACCGCGCGGGCAGGAAAACGCGCCGGGAACCTTGCCCTCTCTCTGAAGTTCGCGAATGTCGCGCAGGTCGATGAAAACATAGCTGTCATCCTGATAGGCGCGCTTTGCTTCTTCAACTGGCATTGTGTCTACCGCAGAATTCGCCTCTGCCAACAATGCCTTGATGCCTTTTGTGATGTTCTGTCCCATGCGCATACCTTTGTTTGAGTGCCGTAGGACTTTACTTACGCTCTGGTCGGAATAATACAATTCAGAACGGCGAAGTTTATCGTAACAACGTGTATTCAATACACCCGCTCAACGGAAACTTTGTTTTGCGCCACGCAGCAATCGATCACGGTGCCCGCCCCGTGGGGGCGGTTCGGGCACTACCCGTGCAAGGCACGGGCAATTGGGCAAGAGGCGTTTGCGTCATAAGTAACTTAGTCGCGAACTGCTGGTTGGGCGCCATCCACACAGGACAAAGCGACACGTATGCCATCCAACATTCAGCCCACCGTCCGCCTTAACTTTCGAAATGACGTGCCCAGATTTCTGTTCTTTTTGCGTCGCGCATTTCGTATTCGTGTATGGCTTGAGAAAGGTCGCCAGCCTCGTCCGTTTCTTTGTCAGACCCGATGTCCGTTAGCCGCATCGTATACCACGCCGTTATCCCGCCCACTGGTGCAGCCGAGAACCTCGGAAATGCTGGCTCTGGCATCTGATTTGCCATCCAGAGATTGGGCAGGTTTGGTTCCAGCACAAGCGCACGGGCGAGACCGATGACATCGACGACACCGCTCCTCACTGCATCTTCCGCCTGCGCTCGTGTTTTGAAACCGCCCGTCAGCATCAAGGGCTTGGACGTTACGGTTCTTGCGCGCTTGGCAAATTCTATAAAATACGGCCCGCGTCCAGCACTGTCAGACGCAGCTTTCGCGCCTGGAAAATATGTCCCGCCGCTGATGTCGATTAGGTCCACAGATGACGCATCTAAAGCAGCAACAACCTGAAGGGCACCGTCTTCGTCAAACCCACCTTCAAGCTGGTCTGAAGAGTTGAGCTTTACCGCGATTGGAAAGCTAGGGCCAACGGCCTCTCGAGTTACCTCAATGGATTGCAACAGAAGTTTCATACGGTTAGCGATTGTCCCGCCATAACCATCACTACGTTTATTGAACAATGGCGACAAAAATTGACTGAGGAGAAACCCATGTGCAGCATGGATCTGTACACCACCAAACCCAGTTTCCTGCGCCAGCTTTGCTGTTTTGGCGAAGTCTAATGAAATTTGCTGGATTTCATCTAGCGACATCCCCTTGCACAGCAGGTCTGGCAAATCGAGCGAGCTTGGCCCTTTAGGATCACTGATTGGCCCATATGCAAGCGCACCAGCATGTCCGAGTTGCAGCCACAGCTGCGCGCCGTTCTTGCCGCCATGCTCTGCAAGCGCCCGAAATTTCGACACGCCAGAGTTTGGGTCTAACACCAAATTTCCGGGCTTTTCAGGGTAACTGGATGAGGGCTGCACCTCGCCAATTATCGATACGGCCAGCCCACCATCGGCCCACCGCTGATAAAGTCGGTTTTGTTCAGCCGTCGGATGGCCCGTGCCGTCACCCAACGAGTCCGACATTGCAGATTTGGCAATCCGGTTTTTCAAGACGATGCCGCATGGCAATTCAAGCGGTTTAAACAGAACCTCATAGTGTTGCATCAGAACGGTTCCTTTCAAATAACGCTAGTCACGATACCTCTATGAAAAAGTATGGCGCGGCAACTCTTTGTAGTTTGGGCTCGAAACTGACGAACAAAAACTTCGAGTTGCCTTTTCAATTCATCACCACGCGGACTCCCAACAGAAGCCCTGTAACCTACTCTTCCTCCAAAACCTTTTTGGCGACGCGAAAACATTCCAGCGCCTGTGGCACCCCGCAATAAATTCCGACAACGTGGATGATCGCGCGAATCTCTTCCTTGCTGACGCCATTGCTGATCGCGCCACGGCAGTGAATTTCCCATTCATGCATTTTGCCAAGCGCACCGATCATGGCGAGGTTCATCATAGAGCGTGTTTTCGGCTCTATTACATCATCGCCCCAGCCAAACCCCCAGCACCAGGCAGTCATCGCTTCCTGAAACGGGCGTGTAAAATCATCTGCTGCCGCAAGGTTCTTTTCAACGTATTCCGCCCCAAGCGTGCCTTTGCGTTGCTCCAGACCTTTCAAAAACAAATCTTCGTTAAACAGATCAGCCATTATGCGTTCCCAAGTTTGATTGCGATGTTTTTTGTCTGGGCGTAGTTCCAGAGCGTTTCCCGTCCCTTTTCGCGACAATAGCCAGATTTGCCGTATCCGCCAAAGGGTGTTTCAACGCCCCCGGCAATTCATTTGTTTCAAAAATTTCGTCCTGTCCGGATTTGGTACACCACGCAGCATCACAAGATACTCTTGCCTTCCTTGGTAGCGGCTTGCAGTCCTTTCTCGTGTTTTGGCAAGCTATCTTCTATGTGAATCCAGTTCAGTTTTTCGGACCAGTATAGGTGGCCTGAGGCTTGATAGGACTCGGGGTTTTCCAGTGATACAGCATAGAGATGCACCTGCTGCGGAAGAACCGTTGTTTCAAAACTAAGCGGTGTGCCACAAATCGGGCAAAAGCAGCGTTTCACCTTTTTGGAAGACCGGTAAAACTTTCGCTCGCCGCACCATTTAACGCTGTTACGCGCAAACCCGATCCAGCTGACGAAACCGGCGGATGCGGCGCGTCTGCAACTTTCACAATGGCAATGTGCTGACCAGAGTGGTGGTGCAGATGCCACCCATTCAACCTGACCACATAGGCAACGACCTTTCAGAGTATCAGCCATCTACGGCCTCGCGCATCCATTGCTGAAGTTTCTTGATAGAATGTTCCGACATGACTCCGCAGCCCGGATCAAGCACCAGCGGGCCCGGTCTATACCCCTTGGATTTCAGGCCGCGGTGCACCGATTCAACAAGAACAATGTCTTCTTCAACCGTGGTTTGGCGATCCTGAACAGCAAGACCGCGGATAACGTCGCTATCGACGCCGCCTTCTGTGTACCAGCCGCGCCAGACTGCGCAGTTATCAACGTCAAGGACACGCCAGTGGTACGTGTTCAAAACGTTTCCGGGGTAGCATTGGAAGCTGAACATGGGCCAAAGAAACCAGGACTGATAATCACCCGCGTGTTCGTTTGCGTCCAAATCTATCGGATAGGTCATTTTGTCGAGGCTTTGGCATTCGGTGGTATGGCGCAAGACGTAACCACCTTTGTCGTCAGGCTGAATGTCATAGGTTTCTGGTTTGATCACACCTTCGGCAAAGGTCGGGTGGTTCGTTGGGCAATGGTAGCATTCTGAATAATTCTCGACAGAGACCTTCCAGTTGCAACGCTCCGGGCATTCCACCCATTCGAGCGGTGCTAATGTGTCAATTTGGGGCACGTAGCTGGCGATCTCCTTGCGTACGCCGGGATACCAGCCATCCATCGGTGCGGCGTCATTATCAAGATTGACAAAGATGAAGCCGTGAAAATCTTCGGTACGCACTTCGGTGAGGCAAATTTTCTCGCGATCAAAACCGGGTACATTCTTGATGTTCGGCCCGGCCCGCAGACCCCCTGTCAGCTCATAGGTCCATTGGTGGTACGGGCAGACAACAACGCGCGTGTTGCCCGATCCGCTGACCATTTCATGGGCGCGGTGCTGGCACACATTGTAAAATGTGCGGATAACATCATCACGACCGCGAATGCAAAACAGGTTCTGTCCGGCAATGTCAAAGGCGAAGTAATCCCCGATATTGGAAACCTGGCTCATGTGCCCGGCAAACTGCCATGTGCGGGACAGCAGGCCATTCATCTCGTTCTCAAAGATTGCAGGATCGGTGTAATAGCGGGCGTCCAGCGAGTGCGTCAAAGGAGCATTCATGACTGATCCTCGTGATAAAGGCCAAGCTGATGGCGGCGTTGATGGAATTTTTCGACCCGCTCGACAATCTCGTCGCTTGCGGATGCGATTACGAATGAAAGCAGTATTTCAAGCAGCGCAATTGTTGAAACAGAAGATGGGAAAAACTGAGGCGTATCCGCCGCAACGATAAACCCATGATCAGCCCCCCGTATGATCGGAGAGGCGGGGCTATCGGAAATTCCGATCACGATCAAGCCCTGTTCGCGCGCGATGCGTACGGCCTCGACAACTTCGGACCGGTAGGGTTTGCAGGTTATGGCGATCAGAACGTCCTGCTTATCTGCCCATGCAAGATCATCGACAGCGGTGCTGCCCATTCGCGGGATGGCGTGGAACTGTATCATTCCGGTTGAGGCCAGATAGGTAAAGTTCTGCGCGTTCGAACTGTTCACACCAACACCCAGTGTGAAGGTTTGCCGCGATGCCCAGATCGCTTCTGCGGCTGCTGAAAGCTGCCGGTCAGATATATTTGCAAATGTTTCTTCAATGTTTCGCAGCGCTGAATTGACCATATCAGCATAGAGGCTACCAAGCTTGCCAGAGCTTCCAATCTGCTGCAACCAGCGTGCACGGTCTGGAAAGCTTGCCGTTCCATTACGAATCGCCGTGCGGAAGGGTTCGCGAAAATCCTCATACCCCTCAAAGCCAATCTGGCGCGCCATGCGTACCATTGTGTTGGGCTTAACCTTTGCGGCCTTGGCAATCTCGCGCACAGTAGAAACGCCTACATCATTTGGGTTTTCCAATACGTAAGTTGCCGCTTTGCGGGTCTCTGGCGTCAGGTCGGTTAGCTCGTCTGCCAACCGCTCCAAAACACTATATGATACATTTGTGTCATTCATGATTGACTATGGTACAGATGATTGATTAGCCTGTCGAGGAATTTTGCGACTCTCGAACAGGAAAATGTGATGTCTCAGAAAGATTTCCCCACGCGTGCCAAAGTTGTCATTGTTGGCGGCGGCGTGATGGGGTGCGGCTTGGCTTACCACCTTGCGCACGAGGGGTGGGGGCCGGAAACGGTTCTGCTTGAAAAAGCAGAACTGACCAGCGGTTCAACATGGCACGCGGCAGGCCAGATCACCCATTCAACCAGTTCGTTTGGTCTGGGGAAAATGGTGGATTACAATATCGGCCTTTATTCAGGGAAGCTTGAGGAAGAGACGGGTCAGGCCGTAACATGGCACGGCTGTGGTTCTTTTCGGCTCGCCTATACCCAAGATGAAATGGACTGGCTGCGCCACACGCTTTCTGTGGGTCGCTCTTTGGGATTCAACATCGAACTGGTCGGGCCAGAGTTCATCGCAACGAAGCATCCGTTCTATAACCTTGATGGTGTCATTGGTGCGCTTTACACCCCCGATGACGGCCATGTGGATCCGTCGAATGTGACGATGGCCATGGCAACAGGTGCGCGTCAGAAAGGCGTGCGAATTTTCCGCCGCTGTCAGGCAACAAACATAACACAAAGCGATACGGGTGAATGGGTTGTCGAAACCCCGCAGGGAACAATCACCTGCGAACATGTTGTTAACGCCGGTGGAACCTATGCACGTCAAATGGGCGAGTGGTCAGGTTTGCAATTGCCGATGACGTCGATGACGCACCACTATCTGGTCACTGAAAACGTGCCGGAGTTCAGAGACCTTGAAACAGAACTGCCGGTCATTCGCGACGACAAGAAGGTTTCGGGCTACATCCGGATGGAACAGAAAAAGGGCCTGATCGGTATTTACGAAAAGGAAAACCCTAACACGGTTTGGGAAGACCACTGCCCCTGGGAAGCTGAGAATGAGCTTTTCGCCGCTGACTATGACCGCATCATGCCGTGGCTCGAAAATTCGATGGACCGAATGCCGATCTTTGCCGAGCTTGGCATTACCCGCGAAGTACATGGCGCGATCAGTCACCCGCCAGATGGCAACCCAATGGTTGGCCCGGCACCGCGGGTTAAAAATTACTGGTGTGCCTGTGGTACACAAATCGGCATTGGCTGGGGTCCCGGCCTGACCCGGGAACTCGCAAAATGGATGGTGCATGGTTCAGCGGACATTTCCATGCGTGACTATGACCCGCGTCGTTTTGGTGATTACGCCGTCAAAGAATGGCAGGTGATCAAGGCGAAGGAAGACTACTGCCTGCGCCACGAAATTCCGTTTCCTCATTTTAACCGGCTTCAGGGGCGTCCGGTCAAACCATCGCCAATGTACGAACGCCTGAAAGAAAAAGGCGCAGTCTATGAAGAAGTGTTCGGTCATGAACGCCCCCGCTGGTTCGCCAAAAAAGGGGTCGCACAGCGCGATCATTATTCTTTCCGTCGAAACGAAGTGCACGACGTGGTCGGACTCGAATGCAAAGCTGTGCGCGAAGCCGTTGGCATCATGGACATCTCTGCGTTTACCAAAGTGAAGGTAAGCGGTTCGGATGCAGAACAGTTCCTGGACGGGCTTGTCGCGAACCGTTTGCCAAAGAAAGTGGGGGGGATCGCGCTAACGCATCTGCTGAACCGTCGTGGCCGGATTGAACTTGAAACGACTGTCGTGAAACTGGCTGACGACGCCTACTATCTGGTTTGCGCGGCCTTCTTTGAAAACCGGCTTCTGGACCATCTGAACCATAACCTCGCGGGCGAATCCGTTGTCGTCAAAAAGCTCTCAGACGACTGGGCTGCTTTGACCCTGAATGGGCCAAAATCCCGCGAGGTGCTGGCGCAATGTACCGATGCGCCGCTCGACAATACAAACTTCCGCTGGCTGACAGCACAGCAGATCAAGGTGGCCGGTCACGATGTCTGGGCATTTCGCATGTCTTACGCGGGCGAGCTTGGCTGGGAATTCCACATTCCGCGCGAAAATGCACTTGCCGTTTATGATGCGCTTTGGGCAGCGGGTGAAGCGCATGGTATCGCGGACTATGGTTCATTCGCTATGAACGCGATGCGTATGGAAAAAGCGTTCAAAGGTGCAGGCGAATTGACGAACGAGGTGACGCTGCCCGAGGCAGACGTGATGCGCTTTGCCAAGCTCGGCAAAGAGTATCTGGGGGTTGAGCAAACCCGCGCGAGCGCAGAGGAAGCCGCAAACGGCACGATGAAATGGGTTTGCGCCTATATGGAAATAGAACCCGATGGCGTTGAAGACGGTCATGGGGGCGAGGCTGTCATATTAGATGGAAAAGTTGTTGGCTCTACCGCTTCGGTCGCTTACGGCCATACCTACGGGAAAATCCTGGCATTCGCATATATCAAACCCTACGCAAATGTCGCTGGTACAGAGGTCGAAGTTATCGTTGCAGGCAAACCCCGCAAAGGCAAAATCCTTGCCGACGCGGTGTATGATCCGATTTCGGAATTGCCCCGCACAGATGCAGTAACGGCGGTGGCATGATGTCAATTCCCGCAACAATGAGAGCCATGGTTCTGACCGGACACGGCGATATGGACAAGCTGGAATGGCATGATGACTGGCCGGTTCCTGAGATTGCAGAGGGTGAGGTTCTGATCAAGGTTCTTGCCTGCGGCCTGAACAACACTGACGTTAACACCCGTACCGCCTGGTATTCCAAAGGAACACAAGAAAGCACGACAGGCGGCGCGTTGGAAGGCGCAGATGAAGAAGACGCAACATGGGGCGGTGCGCCAATCACGTTTCCGCGGATACAGGGTGCCGATGTTGTAGGTGAAGTCGTTGCAGGATCGAAAGAGCTCGTAGGCAAACGAGTCATGATCGAAACATGGCTGCGTGACTGGGACGATCCAATGAACATGGATAAAACTGGCTACTACGGCAGCGAATGTGACGGCGGTTTTGCGGAATATACCAAGGTCGACGCGCGGAATGCGCATGCCATCGAAAGCGATTTGAGCGAGGTAGAAATTGCCACTTTTGCCACGTCCTACGTAACGGCGGAAAACATGCTGAACCGCGCAAATGTTGGTGCTGGTGATACCATTTTGATCCCCGGCACCTCAGGTGGTGTGGGCGGCGCACTTATTCAGCTGGCCAACCGCCGTGGCGCCCGAACGATCGCAATGGCGTCAGAGCCAAAACATACCGAAGTCGCGCGATCAAATCCGGCGCGTATCCTGCCGCGCGCACCAAAGGGTTTGAAGACACTGCTCAAGGACGAAAAAATCACCGTTGTGGCGGATGTTGTTGGTGGCGAACAGTGGTCGGTTCTCATTGATCTACTGGAACGCGGTGGGCGTTACACCTGTGCAGGCGCAATCGCTGGCCCCATCGTTGAAATGGATCTGCGAACCTTCTACCTGCGCGATCTCACCTTTACCGGCGCGACCATCGTCCCCCCCGGTGTTTTTGCTGATCTGGTTGGATATATCGCACGAGGAGAGATTAAACCTATGCTGGCGGCGACTTATCCACTGCGCGAGCTGCAAGCTGCGCAGCAGGCCTTCATAGACAAAAAACACACTGGCAATATCGTGGTGGTGCCATGACATATCAGACCAATCTTCTTGAGGTACAAATGATATCGCCGGTCGAAGGGATCAGCAGGAATTCGTTGTTCTGCGAGAGGGCAGTGAACGAATGAAGATCACCAAAATCACGGTCTATCAGTTGGACTTGCCATTAACAGAGCCTTATTTCTTGTCAGGCGGGCGTTTGAAATTCGAAAAACTGGACAGCACATTTGTTCAGATTGCAACTGACGACGGGCTGATTGGCTGGGGTGAAGGGTGTCCTTGGGGCCACACGTATCTTCCCGCACATGGGCTGGGAATCAGAGCAGGGATCGAAACGCTCGCACCTGCCTTGATTGGTTTAGACCCGAGGAGCCTTGACCACTTAAACCGGGTGATGGACCTGCAGTTGCCGGGGCATCCATACGTCAAATCCCCACTGGATATGGCCTGCTGGGATATTCTGGGGCAAGCTGCCGGAATGCCTCTGTGGCAGTTACTTGGCGGGGCAAGTGCGACACCTGTCGAGGTTAATTCCTCAATCTCTACGGGTACGCCAGACCAGATGATCGCATTGATCCGCAAAGCTTCGCAAAAAGGATATCGGACTCATTCAGCGAAAATTGGTGGAACAGATACCGCATTGGACATTGCAAGGATTGACGCAATTTCAGCAGCACTTCCTTCAGGCGAAAATGTAACCTTTGATGTGAACCGGGCCTGGACGCCGGGCACCGCAATTCAGGTTCTGAATTCGACCAGCGCGCGCGATTGGGTTGAGCAGCCTTGCCAAACACTTGAGCAATGCGCCCATGTCGCTGCTCGTGTGCAAAACCCGATCATGCTGGATGAGTGTCTGCATACATTTGGTGATCATCTGGAGGCGTGGAAATCACATGCCTGCGAAGGCGTGAAAGTAAAACCAAATCGTGTTGGTGGCCTTACACGCGCGCGGCAAATTCGCGATTTCGGCGTTTCTGTTGGCTGGCAAATGCATATTGAAGATGTTGGCGGGTCGGCCTTGGCTGATACCGCAGCGATTCATATTGCCGCATCGACCCCGGTTGAGAACCGCCTCGCAAGCTGGTTGTGCCACTATCACCTGGCCGTTGATCCGGTGCCGGGGCAGGGCGCGCGGAATGTGAAAGGCGTGGCAACGCCGCCTTCCTCGCCGGGCCTTGGCGCTGTGCCCGACCTTGACATTCTTGGCGAACCTGTCGCTGTCTTTGGAGGATAGGTTATGAAAATCAACCGTTTATCACTTTGGCATGTCCCGCTGACCAGCCATACGACGTATTACATGTCAGACGGAAAAACCTGTGACACAGTCGAAAGTGTGGTGCTGCGGATTGATACTGACAGCGGGCTATGTGGATGGGGCGAGGTTTGCCCAATCCCGCACTACTTACCGGCTTACGCACGCGGTGTCTTGCCTGCGCTTGAAGACATGGCAACCATACTGATCGGCGCTGACCCGATAGGGCCCGAAGCCTTGATGGCGCGGCTCGATCGCCATTTACACGGGCACGTCTACGCCAAATCCGTGATCGACATTGCACTTTGGGATCTGACGGCAAAGGCCGCAAATTTGCCACTTCATGCATTGCTCGGGGGGCGTTGCGGCCCGGATATGCCGCTTTACCATTCGATCACGTGCATAGCGCCGGGCGACATGGCGGAAATAGCCTCAGAGGCGTTCTCTACCGGAATACGTCAGTTTCAGGTCAAGCTTGGCGCTGATGCAAACTGGGAGGCGGACGTTGCTCGCCTAACACAGGTTCGCGAAGCGGTTGGTGAGGGGCCGCTGGTTTACGGAGACTGGAACTGTGGCGCAACGCGTCTGGATGTGACCCGTGTTGCCCGCGCTGTCGCCCACATGGATATCATGCTGGAACAACCCTGCCCAACGTTTGAGGATTGTGCAGCGGTGCGCGCGGCCTCTGGCCTGCCGATGAAAATGGATGAACTGGTGCATGATACGGCATCTCTGCTCAGGGCGCACCAATTGGGCTGTATGGATGCTGTCGCGTTGAAACTGTCAAAATTCGGCGGCCTTTCCGCAACCCGACGTGCACGTGATTTATGTCTCTATCTAGGCGCAAAGATGTGTATTGAGGACACTTGGGGGTCTGATATCACGACTGCGGCGCTGCTCCACCTTGGTGCCGCGACAGAGCCTAAAAGCCTGCTGAATGTCTGTGATCTCTCTGGCTATGTCAGCCCCCGCCTCGACCCAACAGCCCCGGTGCGGGCGGTTGGTCGTATCGCACCGCCTGAAGGTGTGGGATTGGGTGTCAGCCCCGATGTTGTTGCGCTGGGCGCGCCTGCTGCAATTCTGGACTAGGAAAATACCATGCTAAAACTGCATACCCAAGAAGAATGGATCGAACGCGCCAAAGCCGTATTACCGGCTGGCGGTTTTGGTAATTTTGACCCCGGCATCATCATCGACCGCGGCGAAGGTTCGCGTGTTTGGGACGAGGATGGAAAGGAATATGTTGATTACCTGATCGGCTCTGGTCCGATGTTGCTTGGGCATGGTCACCCGGAGGTTTTGGAAGCAGTGCTGGAGCAGTTGCCACGCGGCATGACATTCTTTGCGAACAACACGGCTGGCATAGAGCTTGCCGAGGAAATCTGCCGTGCTGTGACCTGTGCGGATCAGGTGCGCTATGTCACTTCTGGTGGCGAGGCGGATATGTACGCCATCAGGCTTGCACGCGCATTCACAGGCCGCGACAAGATCATGAAGTTTGAAGGTGGCTACCACGGTATGTCTGCCGAAGCGCAGATGAGCCTTGCGCCCGTGGCACGTGTCAACTTTCCGCAGGCTGTACCAGACAGCGCAGGTATTCCGGATGCAGTACGCGCGCAGATGTTGATCGCGCCTTTCAATGATCTGGAGTTTGCGCGGTCATTGATTGCCGAGCATCACAAAGAGATTGCGGCGATCATCGTGGAGCCGCTGCAACGTATCATCCCACCTGTGCCGGGCTTTCTGGAAGGGCTGCGTGACCTTTGTACTGGACATGGAATTGTTTTGATTTTCGATGAGATCGTCACAGGCTTCCGGCTCGGCTATGGCGGCGCGCAGGAACGTTACGGTGTGGTGCCGGATCTGTGTACCTTGGGCAAGATCATAGGGGGCGGCTTTCCGTTGGCAGCGGTTGCCGGGCGTTCAGACATCATGGCGCATTTTGATAAATCAAAGGTCGGGGCGGATAAATGGCTGATGCAGTTGGGCACGCTTTCGGGCAATCCGGTCGCGGCTATTGCAGGGTTGAAAACGATGGAAATCTTACGCCGCGACGGTACTTATGATCACCTGCGCAGCCTTGGGCATCAGCTTATGAACATGCAGGCAGAGGCATTGAACGCAGCCGGAATTGCGCATCAGATTGTTGGTGACCCCACTTTGTTCGATGTGCTGTTCACCGACAAAAGCATACGCACTTACCGCGATACTCAGGACGCAGACACCAGCATGAATGCGTCCTATAACAAGGTGTTACGAGAGGATGGCGTGTTTAAATCACCCGGGAAAATGTATCCGTGCCTTGCGCTAACCAGAGATGATCTTGATTTGACTGAGGCGGCAGTAGAGCGTGCGGTCAGCGAGGGTCTACATAATAAGTAAGAAAGTGACTGCCAGTTCGGTTTCTCGAACTGGCAGCCCATCCTCAAAAATCGAGGTTTTCCACGCTTAACGCATTTTTCTGGATAAATTCGCGGCGTGGTTCAACAACATCGCCCATCAGTTTGGTAAAGATATCGTCGGCATCAGCCATATCTTCGATCTTCACCTGAAGGAAGGTGCGCGCGTCCGGGTCAAGCGTGGTTTCCCAAAGCTGTTCGGGGTTCATTTCGCCAAGGCCTTTATAGCGTTGTAGCGATAGTCCCTTTTCGCCCTCGGTCAGAATAGCCTGCAACAACTCGGTCGGGCTGTGGATCAGCACTTCTTTTTCCTTGCGGATCAGTTTTGCCGGCTGGCCGTAAACATCCTTCATCGTCTCGGTGTAGGTACCAAGCTTGCGTGCCTCGCCCGAACGGATCACATGGCCGTCCAGTGTGCGCACCTCTTCAACACCGCGCAATAGGCGTGCCAGTCGCATGCCTTTGTCTTGTGTCGGGCGGCCCTGCCAACCGCGTTCGTACTCAACAGCGATAAGGTCAAGCCGCGCGGCGACTGCATTTGCGACGCCTTGCAGATCGGTATCAACGGCACCCGGCACGAAGGCAGCGGCAATCGCCGCCTGCTCCAGAATGTGTTGCGGATAATGGGTTGGGAAGGTTTGCAGAATTCGCCGGACCTGTCGGGCCTCTTCCACAATACGCCCAAGATCCTGCCCAATGATTTCTTCACCAGATGCAAGGCGAAGAACAGCACCTTCCACGCCTTGCTGAATCAGATAATCGTCAAGCGCAGCCTGATCTTTCAGGTAAACCTCTGATTTTCCCCGCGCAACTTTGTAAAGCGGTGGCTGCGCGATATAGAGGAAACCACCTTCGATCAGTTCCGGCATGTGCCGAAAAAAGAAGGTCAGCAGCAATGTCCGGATGTGGGCACCATCCACGTCAGCATCGGTCATGATCACGATTTTATGGTAACGAAGCTTGCTGATATCGAACTCATCGCGTCCGATGCCGGTGCCAAGCGCCATCACAAGGTTGCCGATTTCCTGGCTGGCAAGCATCCGGTCAAACCGAGCCCGCTCAACATTCAAAATTTTCCCACGCAACGGTAGAACAGCTTGTGTCTTCCGATCGCGCCCGGTTTGGGCGGACCCACCGGCAGAGTCCCCTTCCACCAAAAAGACTTCGGTCTTTGAAGGGTCTTTTTCAGAACAATCCTTAAGCTTGCCTGCAAGGAAGTTCACATCCATAGCTGTCTTGCGGCGTGTTAGTTCACGCGCTTTACGCGCGGCTTCGCGGGCCAGTGCAGCCTCGACAATTTTACTGACAACTTGCTTTGCAATCGCCGGGTTTTCTTCAAACCACTCGGCCAGCTTTTCGTTCACCAAACCTTCGACAGCCGGGCGCACCTCGGATGAAACAAGTTTGTCTTTGGTTTGGCTGCTGAATTTCGGGTCCGGAACTTTAACTGAAAGAACGCAGGTCAAACCTTCGCGGGCGTCATCGCCGGTAAAGCTGATCTTTTCCTTTTTCGCGATGCCTGATGACTGCGCGTAATTATTGATGGTCCGGGTCAACGCCCCACGAAAACCAGCCAAATGCGCGCCGCCGTCGCGTTGCGGGATGTTGTTGGTAAAGGGCAGGACATTTTCGTGGTAGCTGTCATTCCACCACATTGCCACTTCAACACCTATGCCATCTTTTTCGCCAACCATGAAAATAGGTTCCGGCATAACGGGTGTTTTGGATCGATCCAGGTAGCGAACAAATTCCTTCACGCCGCCTTCGTAGAACAGTTCTGTCTTCAGCACTTCGGCAGGACGTTCATCAACCAGAATGATCCGAACGCCAGAATTCAGAAACGCAAGTTCGCGCAAGCGATGTTCCAGCGTTTTGAAGATGAAGTCCCGGTTAGAAAACGTCTCTAATGAGGCCAAAAATCGCACCTCGGTGCCTTTTCGGCCATTGGCATCGCCAACAACGCGTAGTGGTTCGACGGTAAAGCCACCTTCAAATCGGGCGTAGTGTTCTTTGCCGTCGCGCCAGATGCGGAGTTCCAGGTAATCGGACAGGGCGTTCACAACAGAAACACCCACACCGTGCAAGCCGCCAGAGACTTTGTAGGAGTTCTGGTCAAACTTACCGCCGGCGTGCAACTGGGTCATGATGACCTCGGCTGCTGAAACACCTTCTTCTTCGTGGATACCAACCGGAATACCACGGCCATTGTCGCTGACAGAAACGCTGGAATCGGCGTGAATGGTGACGTTTACTGCGTCAGCAAATCCGCCCAATGCTTCATCAATTCCGTTGTCTACGACCTCATACACCATATGGTGCAGGCCAGAGCCGTCATCGGTATCGCCGATATACATACCGGGTCGTTTGCGAACCGCTTCTAACCCTTTGAGAACTTTAATAGAATCGGCGCCATATTCTTCTGGTTTTTGTGCGTCGTCAGACATTCTGCTCTTCCTGATTTCCTGACGGTTTTTATATCCGGTTTAGGGGGGAATGTCACGCGAATCGCCCATAATTTACGCTTAGACAAAGGGAATGATCAGCCCCACAAAAATCAGCAGAATCCCTGCGGTAATATTTACCCGCCTGAGGGCCGAAGAGGAGGTTAGAAGCAGCCGCATACGGTCGACGAAAAGCGCCAAAATCAAGTTCCCAATCAGCGGAACAGCCATTGAAATTGCAACGATTGCAGCGATGTCAGGACCGGTGACTTTTGTAAGATCAAAGAACCCTGGCAAAACACCCATGTAAAACAAAATGGCCTTGGGGTTGCTGAGAATCACAGCAACGCCAGCCACAAACCCGGCCCAGGCACCGGGGCGCGTTAGACGTTTGTCCTGGTTGATCCCTTTGTCAGCATTGCGGATCAATGACCAACCCATCACGAGAAAAATAAGGGTCGCGACATAGCGCAGAATGGTCATAAAACCATCAAAAGTTCCGACGACCCAACTTACCCCCAAAATAGCGAGAAATAGCCAGACGGCGTCACCAACCACAACACCCAACGCGAGCGGCCATGCCGCCTGAAACCCGCCAGAGAGCGATCGTGCGAGCAGTGCAACCCAAACCGGGCCCGGGGTCAGGAACAATATGCCGATCGCACCCGCATAAAGTACCAGATCAAAAAACGGCAGGGTCATGGGCAATTTATCTCAGCTACAGCAGAAACTCCGGCAGTTTCGGTTACTTCCAGATATTTGGCGCGTTCGCCAAGGTTTGCGAAAAGTTCGGCACCTGTGCCTGTCATCCATGCCTGTGCGCCTAGGCTGCATATTTCATCATAGAGTGCAGCGCGGCGGTCAGCATCAAGATGTGCGGCGACTTCATCCAACAGTAAGATAGGGGGTGCGCCAAAGCTTTCGGCCAGTGCGCGCGCGTTGGCCAGTATAAGCGAGACCAGAAGCGCTTTCTGTTCTCCTGTTGAACAATCGCGTGCCGCAACATCCTTCGCGGCGTAGGTCGCCAGAAGGTCTGCCCTGTGCGGCCCAACCAGGGTGCGCCCGGCTATGAGATCTCGGGGGCGGCTTTCTGCGAGTGTGGCAAGTAATGCAGGCTCTTCGTCAGGCATTTCGAAATCATCCGCATGGGTAAGGTGAAGGGCAGCGGTTGGAAAGCTTGTCTCTGCTTTAGCCTGAGACGCGGTAAGCGCGGCAAGTGCGTCTTTCCGATTGCGATGGATAGCAGCGCCCGCACGGGCCATCTGTGCCTCAAGTGCTGCGTACCAGGCAGGGTCGCGCACCTGATCCTTAAGCAGGCGGTTTCGCTCGCGCATGGCTTTTTCATAGGTCAGGGTGGCCTCTGCGTGACCGGGCTCAAAACTAAGGGTCATCCGGTCCAAAAAGCGCCTGCGTCCTTCTGCGCCCTCAATCCAAAGCCGGTCCATCGAGGGTATAAGCCACAAAACCCGTGCGACCCGACCCAACGCGATTTGGCTTGCGGCTTTGCCGTCTATCCGGACGGACCGGGACTGACCCAATTCAGACCACGTTTCAATTTCATGTAGTTGATGGAGGCTGTTCAAACTCGCGCTGACTTTCCATCCCAGCGTCTCGGGCCTGCGCGCCATATCTTCGGTCGATGCGCGCCGGAGGCCACGACCGGGTGACAAAAGCGATATTGCCTCAAGAATGTTTGTTTTACCCGCCCCGTTTGGGCCATAAAGCGCAATGGGTCGTTCGTCTGCCGTCAGCCGCAAAGCCTTGTGCGAGCGAAAGTGCGAAAGTTGCAATTCAGCAATTGTCAGGCCAGACATACCGGATCTTTCCGGATTATAAGTTTGTAAATGCCTGAGGTGTTAACGCTCTGGCACGGCATCTCTTACACGCGCATCGGCATGACAACATAGATCGCGCTGGTGTCATTGCCTTCGCGCATCAGGGTTGGGTCACCGGAAGAATTGAACATGAAGACCGCATTCTCGCGGTCAACCTGACTGGCGATTTCCAGCAGATATTTCGCGTTGAACCCAATTTCCAACCGTTCGTCATTATAGGCGACGGCAAGTTCTTCTTCTGCAGCACCGCTGTCAGGGGCATTGACCGAAAGAATCAGTCGATCCTCGTCGAGCGAGAGCTTTACCGCGCGTGACCGTTCTGACGAAACGGTCGCAACACGGTCAACGGCTTGCGCGAAATCGGCGGCGTCAACTTCCAGTTTCCGCGTGTTTCCCGTTGGGATGACGCGGGTGTAGTCGGGGAACGTGCCATCAATGACTTTGGAGGTCAGGGTGATTTCAGGTGTCGCGAAGCGAATTTTAGTTTCGGAAACAGAAACAGCGATTTGCATGTCGTCGTCATCCAGAAGCTTGCGCAGTTCGCCCACTGTCTTACGTGGCACGATCACGCCAGGCATATCCCCGGCACCATCTGGTAAAGCAGAGTCGATCCGAGCAAGGCGATGCCCATCGGTCGCAACACAACGCAACACCTTGCCACCGTCAGAGTCTGCAACATGCATGTAGACGCCGTTCAGGTAGTAACGCGTTTCTTCGGTTGAAATAGCGAATTTTGACTTGTCAAAAAGCCGGCGTAAATCTGCAGCGCGCGCAGAGAAGTTAGACGCATACTCCGACGTTGCCATAACGGGGAAATCTTCTTTGGGCAAAGTTGCCAGTGAAAAGTTTGATCGCCCGGCTTCGACCGCAAGTCGCCCTGAGGCACCATCATCTGTCAGCGAAACCAGCGCTCCGTCCGGCAGTTTGCGCACAATTTCGTGCAACATGACGGCTGAAACGGTTGTTGCGCCAGCACGTTCAACTTGTGCCAGCGTTTTATCCACGACTTCGATATCAAGATCGGTAGCGCGGAAGCTAACAGCATCGCCTTCCGCCTCTATCAGGACATTGGCGAGGATTGGAATGGTATTGCGCCGCTCTACGACCGACTGCGCCTGAGACACCGCTTTCAGAAGGGCTGCGCGCTCGATACTAATTTTCATTCCATCACTCCTACAGGTGTCGGGGCGGTGAACGTAGCGCATTCACCTCCCCGCTCAAGTCTTTTTTGGAATGTCTGTTGCTTTGAGGGGGGCGTCAAGGCCTGACCCGCAGCAATCAGGCCTCTAAACTGCGTCTCAGCAGCTCAAGATCCTCTGCGATTTGATTATCGAGCATTTTTAGCTCTTCCACGCGCTTTACACCGTGCATGACCGTTGTGTGGTCACGGCCCCCAAAGCGGCGGCCGATTTCGGGTAAACTGCGCGATGTCAGCTGTTTTGCCAGATACATTGCGATCTGACGGGGTCTTGCAATGGTGCGCAACCGCCGTGGGCCGATTATTTCGGACAGGCGAATATTATAGTGCTCGCTGACTTTCCGCTGAATTTCGTCAATTGTGATTTTCCTGTCCGAAGCGCGAAGTATATCGGCCAGGCAATCCTGCGCCAGATCAAGCGTGATCTCTTTGCCAACAAGCGAGGCAAAGGCGAACAGGCGCATCAACGCCCCTTCGAGCACGCGAACATTTGTCGAGATGCGATGGGCAAGAAATTCCAGCACGCCATTTGCCAGAACCAGATCGCTGTATTGCTTGCGATAGTGCACAACTTTCTGCTGAAGGATGCCAAGGCGAAGTTCGTAATCCGTTGGATGTAAATCCACGACCAAACCACATTGCAGTCGTGATTTGATGCGATCCTCAAGACCCTTGATTTCGCCAGGTGCACGGTCTGCCGATATGATGATTTGTTTGTTCTGGTCTACGAGAGCGTTAAAGGTGTGAAAGAACTCTTCCTGAGTGCTGTCTTTGCCAGCGATAAACTGGACATCATCAACCATAAGAATATCGACCGAGCGGAACAGCTCTTTGAAGTCCATCATCTTGCGTTCACGCAAGGCTTGCACGAAACGATACATAAACTGTTCTGCGGACAGATAGACCACGTTTTGTTGCGGGCTTCTGCTGCGTAATTCGTGGGCAATCGCGTGCATCAGATGCGTTTTACCCAAGCCGACACCACCATAAAGGAACAGCGGATTAAAGGTGACAGGCCCACCCTCTGCGACGCGTTTGGCTGCGGCATGTGCCAACTCGTTTGGTTTACCTACGACGAAACTATCGAAAGTGAATCTATTATCGAGCGGTGCGCCCGGAAGTTCGCTGTCTTCTTTCGTTCCTTCCGCAGAATTCGCCGGAGTTGGAACTTGGCTGGGTGACGCTTTTCTTGAGGATGAGATCGCAGGAACCGTGAATTCCACGCGACTAACAGCTTCCCCATTTTTTCCAAGCAAGTGAATAATTTGCTCGCCAAAATTGCGGGAAACCCAATTTCCCATAAAATTTGTCGGTACAAAAAAGGTTGCAACCCCGTTGCGCAAACTAGAGAACTCTAACGGTTCGATCCAGTTAACGTAGTTGTTTTTCCCAACTGTTTTTTGAAGTTCCGCCCTAACATGTCCCCAAGTCTCGTCTGTCATCTAGTGTTACCCACTTAGCAATTTTTTCAATTTAAAGGCAGCTAAACTACCTTCCCGGAACAACCAGTTCTTTCACTGGGTCCGGCATTTATTGCGACAACACTTTCCTAACGCTGCCAGAGTGAACACACTGACGGTGATGTGCCGAAAAGGCACACTCCAAGAACACACCAAACGGCGTGTTGAGTTTACGTTTTCGGATAGCAAACAAAGCAACGGAACTTTCAGTTCCAGGTTCTCTTTACTGCTTCCGCAAACGCGGGCTCTTAAGACATGTTCAACGGATCTTAGAACCATCCCGAATTTTCGAGCCGCCGCACCGCTACATCAGAACAACGAACTTACGCATAGCAAGGTCTGTCCTGATGATTCGAAAACACGAGGAAATTTTCGGTTTATGCATTTTGGGTCTCATTAGGCAGATGCCCCCAAAAATGCGCGCACAAATCTCGTGTCTCTACATGTCCCCCCAAAGTAGACGTGAATCGCATGGCTAAGCTAGCAAGGCCTTAGCAGGCCGCGCAACAGAACTTCGAACTTGACTCAATCTTTGTCGAAACGAATCTCATGGATAAAATTTTTTTGTTGAGAAACTGGGAGGATGCCGCAGCTGCAAACAAAACAGGCGCGGCAAAAAAGCCACGCCTGTTCAAAATTTCAAAACCAGTGGTAGATTAGCTGATTGCTTTTACACGCGCTGCGAGTCGCGACATTTTGCGAGCAACAGTGTTTTTGTGCAGTATGCCTTTGGTCACACCGCGCATCAGTTCTGGCTGAGCTTCGCGAAGTGCTGTTGCAGCTTCGTCTTTGTTCCCAGAGGAGATCGACTCTTCTACTTTACGCAGAAAAGTACGAATGCGCGAACGACGCGCTTTGTTAACTTGAAACCGCGTTTCGTTTTGACGCGCGCGTTTTTTAGCTTGAGGCGAGTTGGCCATAGTCGGACGTCCCATCTTTTTGGGTTCGTGAAATCTGAAGTCGGGCTTCTATGTCCGACTCAGCTTGAAGTCAACGGTGTTTACAAAGAATTACTTATTATTTGTCTCGAAATTGTGGTTCGCGTTTCTCCAGAAAGGCTGCCATGCCCTCTTTTTGGTCTTCAGAGGCGAATAGCGAATGGAACAATCGCCGCTCGAACAACAAACCTTCGCTAAGTGTCGTTTCGTAGCTGCGGTTGACGGCTTCTTTCACCACAGCGGTCGTCAGCATGGATTTTTCAGCAATTTTTTGCGCAGCTGACAGCGCCTCTTCGAGCAGTTTTTTCGCTGGTACAACACG
>Ga0316204_10003751_pt1 | contig 29381 bp, 23 predicted proteins | sample 6monrhotite_MG_2_FD_205661 | JGI IMG/M metagenome (GOLD analysis project Ga0316204, IMG submission 205661) | Microbial mat bacterial communities from mineral coupon in-situ incubated in ocean water Damariscotta River, Maine, United States -... | ecosystem: Environmental > Aquatic > Marine >...
CACCCACCTGAGCAGCCAGCTCACGGGTCGGCGTCAACACCAACGCGCGCGCCTGATTGGCACCAGCACGCTTACCTTTTGATAAGCGCTCCAGCAGCGGCAGCGTAAAACCGGCGGTTTTCCCTGTACCGGTTTGCGCTGCGGCCATCACGTCCTTGCCTTGAATAACGGCGGGAATGGCTTGCAATTGTATGGGTGAAGGAGTGTCGTAGCCTTTTTGTGTAACAGCTTCAAGAATAGGGGCGCACAGGCCCAGGTCGGCAAAACTCATAAAATAATCTCTGGTGGGTGTTTCAGTCTGAATGCGGGCATGCAGCACCGCGATAGCGGAGCAGCAGCAGCAGCTTACAGGAACTCGCCGTTTAGTGCCATTAATGATTCACGCTGAGATTTCACACTTATTTTTTGTGGGATAAGCCCGGAACGACGGCGGCATCCAACACACTCACCGCAAAACTGCCCGGCTCAATAAACAATGCTCGCTCCCGGTTGCCATCAGCTTTGTACGTGGTCTGCACATTAACAATACGACTGGCGAAATCAATGGCCACCACGCCCGTACCCAATGCCTTGCCATATTTTCTGAACCGGGCCAGTTTACGAGCCTGGAGACTGGAAACCAGTTCCAGTTTTTTAATACTGCGGCTGCGGGCGATATTCAGAGCGCGGGGGGACTCAGGGGTGTAATTTTGCGCGATGCGCGCGTACTCCGACAGTCATGCTTAATTCATATTGGAAATTTGTTTACATCTGTTCGAAGGCGGCGCGAACCGCTATTCCTGCGAAAACTTTGCTCGCAGTACCCCCGGTTTGCATTACATTTCAGGTCACTAATTTTGGCCAAGGCCGAATAAAAAATATGCCAATGTCAATGCAATCAACCCAACCCCGGATGATGCCCATGACCAATAAAACAATCGGGCTAGCAGCCGGTCAAACCGCGTTGTATGTTTGTACAATAGATCAGGATTTGCCTCAAACCCCTGTCCCAGCCCCATAGATATAGAGTTACGTTTAATTTTTTGTACAATTGTTTTTGGAAGTGCTAATGCTCCTGCCACATTAATAATATCCCAACCGCTCACAAACTCGATACCTAGTGCATATTTAGTCGCCGGGTTTTTTCTGAGTTTGCGCACTGTCACTTGGCCGAAAATGATGTATAAAATCATTGATATAAATGCCACTACTGCAGAGATTGCCAAGAGGCTAGAAAAACTCATAGGGAACTTACCCAGTCCATTATGTCGTCGTACCAACCACCACTCTCTTCTTTTACAATGTAGTTTACTCCCATGGACGCAGCAGTAGCCAAGACAATAAGCCCCACCCAGCCAACAGGTGTCGCTACCGTTACAAACATCAGTGCCTTAGTACCTACACCAACAGCAACACCGCCCGCCCATGCACTCAACGCAAAACTGCTCGACTCAACAAACAATTCCCGTTCCCAGTTGCCATCGGCTTTGTATGTGGTCTGTACATTTCCGATACGGCTGGCGAAATCGATGGCCACCACGCCTGTGCCTAACGCCTTGCCATATTTGCTGAACTGGGCCAGTTTTCCCGCCTGGAGTGTGGAAACCAGTTCCAGTTTTTTAATGCTGCGACTACTGCGAGCGATATTCAGAGCACGGGTACGATTGCGCAAAGGCGTGCCTTTGCGTGAGGCTCTTTGCAATCCGGCAGTCATGCGTAATTCACGCTGAAAGTGTTTTTGCATGTGTTCGAAGGCAGCGCTGACCGCTATGCCTGCGGAGGCTTTTGTTGCACCAGCGGCTCCCTTACCTTGTGTTACGTCCCGATAGGCCAGCAGGGTATGCTGATAACGCTGTACTGAGAGCACAAACTTGTCGCCACGGGCAGCGTAAACGGTACTGGCTGAGCCTGCCAGTGCAGAGGTGCTGTCGTGCAGTTTTACCATGGCGTCACTGACACCGACGATGCTTTCTTCCCCCAGCGCGGAAGAAAGTGCATGAATGTTTCGTGGGCAGTTGTTATTACGAAGGGCACGGAAAATCAACTCTTCATTGTATGTGGTCTGACCGACGGTGTAGGGCTCGTAGGGCCACATGACCCCGCCTGATCCGCTGCATTGCATTTCATCAAGGGATTCACCACACATTTGCTTGAACTGGGGTTTGTTCCAGGTTCGGCTGCTGATGAGTATTTCTGCCATTTCAATGTCCTTTCTGCCCATGAATGCCAATTTGTATCAGGCCGTTCGTGATTCTACTACACGATATTGGCCGATTTGCACACATGTACCCGTAGCATTTCAATTTGCAATTACTAAGGGGTGTTAACACCCCCAGCATTGATCGCACTGAATTTCACATCAATACAAGCACTACTCCACGGTCAAGGCCAGATGAAACACCACGTCTGGCGAGGTGCGTACAGTAAGGTCTTCGCCCACCATCACATCCAGCTTGATGTTTTTTGCCAATTGCAGATCTCCACCCATGAGCAACTGTACAGCGGTGGCATTAATCTGTCGTAAGCCGCTGTTGTCGTAAAACGAGCTGCTAACATCAGCTTGCAATTTCAGCGTTACCCATGGCAACACCTGTACACCTGCGCCAACACTGGCAAACGCGGCGACACGCCGTTGTTGCTCCGTCAACACATCGCCCTTACCCATAAGCAACAGTCCGCCACCGCCAAAAATACTGCCGGGATAGTTAAACCACGATCGCATTTGATCTGCCGTTACCCACAATGCGATTTCTGCAGCACCGCTGCCATGCAATTGATCGCTGTCACCTGTGGGCAAGCTCAGTGAGCTACGAATGGCCAAACGGGTATCTTGACCGGCATCCGGCCACTGCCAGCCCGCTGTTAAACGCACATCGCCGATACCTGACGAGGCATCGCTTAGCGACAGGCGGGTAACACCGTTGCGCTGATAAAAATAATTGAGCCGATCACGCGGCGCGGTGTTACGTCCCCCCTGCGGCAGACCAAAAGTGCTGTGCCAGTCTTCAATAAAACTGTCCAGTGAACCACCGCTGTGGCTGATGTAAGGAATCTGCACACCCCATTCCCAACCCCTATCTACGCCGCGCGAATACACAAACGTGCTGCGGTTGGTTTCGCCGTCAAATAACAGATTCTCGTTTGCCGTATTTCTGAAGATGTAATGACTGGCGAGATTATTCACCAACCGATAGCGGGCACGTCCCTCGCTCAGAATACCGGCACTGTCGATGGCGGGCAGATTGTGGATTTGAATGATAGGGCTTTGGTTAAAACTGAAAAATGGCGTCACCGGTTGTGCTACCGACACGCCTGGAATCATGCTGGCAATGAAAAAAGCGGTGTACGCAAAACGCACCCACCACCACGGACGATTCAGTTTGCGGACAACCATTGACGCGCCCGTTGTACTGCTGCACGCACTTGCGCAGGTGCTGTTCCACCAAGATGATCACGCGCTGCCACCGAGCCTTCCAGTGTCAGCACAGCAAATACGTCCTGCTGAATTTTGTCAGAAAAACCCTGCAATTCTTCCAGTGACATTTCTGCCAGATCACGCTCGGTATCCACACCCAATCGTACCGCCTTGCCTACCACTTCATGTGCGTCACGAAACGGCACGCCTTGGCGTACGAGATAGTCGGCCAGATCTGTGGCCGTGGAAAAACCGCGTCGTGCGGCTTCACGCAGGTTGTCGTGTTTGGCGCTAAGTGCGGGAATCATGTCAGCAAACACCCGCAGGCTGGCACGCAGGTTATCCACCGTATCAAACAGCGGTTCTTTGTCTTCCTGATTGTCTTTGTTATAGGCCAACGGCTGGCCTTTCATCAGCATTAACAGGCTCATCAGGTTACCGGTGATACGGCCGGTTTTGCCACGAATCAATTCCGGTACATCAGGATTTTTTTTCTGCGGCATAATGGAAGAGCCCGTGCAAAAACTATCGCCTAACTCAATAAAGTCAAACTGTGCCGAGGCCCAGAGAATGATCTCCTCAGAGAAACGCGACAGGTGCATCATGATCAACGCGGCAGCCGAGACAAATTCGATGGCGAAATCCCGGTCACTCACCGAATCCAGTGAATTTTCTGTGGGCCCATCAAACCCCAGCAGTTGCGCCGTGTATTCGCGGTCAATAGGGTAGGAGGTGCCCGCCAGCGCGGCGGCCCCCAGAGGCATTACGTTGATACGTTTGGCGCAATCCGTGAGACGACCGTGGTCACGTTTAAGATTCTCAAACCAGGCCAGCAAATGGTGCCCAAAGGTGACTGGCTGCGCAATTTGTAAATGCGTAAAGCCCGGCATGATGGTTTCAGCCTCCTGCTCGGCCATGTTCACCAGCGCGGTTTGCAGGCGTGTCAATTCGGTCATACAAGCCTGTAGTTCATCACGCAGATACAAGCGGATATCTGTGGCCACTTGGTCATTACGCGAGCGCCCCGTGTGCAGTTTTTTGCCCACATCGCCAATATTTTCGATGAGCCGCGCCTCGATATTCATGTGTACATCTTCGCGCGCGACAGACCATTCAAATTCGCCCGTTTCGATTTCGGTTTTAATCACCACCAATCCGGCAACGATGGCATCGCGCTCGTCGTCCGTGAGCACACCCACTTTGGCCAACATGGTGGCATGGGCAACAGAGCCCGCGATATCGTGGGCATAAAGCCGTTTGTCAAAAGTAACCGAGGCCGTAAAAGCTTCAACAAAGGCATCGGTGGGCTCAGTAAAGCGTCCGCCCCAGGGTTTTTCCACGTTGTCATTCATGCGTTATTTACCTAGCAATTCTATTGATTCGTTACATTTAAGCTGACGCGCAGTATAGACGATATTAAGGGGGACCATAATCCTGATAGCCCCTCGGCTTCCGCTTCGTTACACTTGACGCCAATATGATACGCAACCCGCACGAAACGAATAGCGCACAAACGGACGATTTTTTTCTGCCGGATTTTTGTAATGTGCGCATGGTGTTCGCCGTCGTGGTGATCAGCGAATTGCTGGCCATTGTGCTCACTCTTTCCCCACTACGCAGCAGTGGCGACCGCTGGAATGATCTCAGCATCATCTCACTGTTTGTGCAATGGGTAGGCCTCAGCAGCGCGGGTATTCTCTGTCTGGCCCGCCCGCGTCTGGCGCGCATGAAAGAAACCCACGCCGCTGCCATCAGCTATTTATTGTTATTGCTCACCACTCTGGTCATTACTGAAGCCGCTTTTATGATTGGTGCCTACCTGCAACTGGAAAACTGGAGCAGCAATTTCTTGATGCTCAGCCACTGGCAAGTAGACCTGTTATTACGCAACCTCGGCATCAGTGCCATTTTCAGTGCCATCGTATTGCGGTTTTTTTACATCCAACATCAATGGGAACAAAACGTCCGTGCCGAAGCACAATCACGATTACAAGCATTGCAATCACGCATCCGCCCGCATTTTTTGTTTAACAGCCTCAACACCATCGCCAGCCTCACTCAGATTAATGCTGATCAGGCCGAAGCTGCGGTAGAAAATCTCGCCGACCTGTTTCGCAACAACCTTGCCGATGCCAGCCTGCACATCAGCCTTGAGGATGAACTCAAACTGACTCAACGCTACCTTGAGATTGAAAAATTACGCCTTGGCGAACGCCTGCAATTGCGCTGGAGCGTGGACGATTTACCCATAGATGCCTCCGTGCCACGACTCATTCTGCAACCCCTGCTGGAAAACGCCATCTACCACGGTATCGAACCCATTAGCCATGGCGGCACCATCAGCATTGATGGCCACATGGAAAAAAATATTCTCCATATCAGCATCAGCAACCCTCTCGCACAACAGGAAAATATTGAACAACGACAAGGCAATAAAATTGCCCAGGATAATATTCGTCAACGCCTGGCTGCTATTTATGGTGAGAGCGGAAAACTACACGTACAGGAAGATGAAAAAAATTACACGATCACTCTGCTCATCCCTTATCAGCGAAGCAATCCTGTCACAACCCGTGAAGAAAAGGTCCACACATGAAAGTCCTCATTGTTGATGATGAACCTCTTGCCCGCGTACGCATGCAACGTCTGCTGCAAAATATCCCTGACACAGAAATAGTGGGTGAAGCCAAAAATGGCAAAGAAGCCCTGTTGAGTTCCAGTATGCGTAACCCTGACATTGTCTTGCTGGATATCCGTATGCCGGAAATGGACGGCCTGGAAACAGCTTTTCACCTCTCACAGATGAAACACCCACCTGCGATAATTTTCACTACCGCCTTCAGCGAGCATGCCCTCGCCGCCTTCGCGGCCAGCGCTGTAGACTACCTGCTCAAACCCATCCGTCGCGAACACCTGGAAGAAGCCCTCGGCAAAGCGCAAAAAATCAACCGCGCACAACTACAGGAGCTGGGAAAACAGGAAGAAGCCAAACGCTCACGCAGCCACATCAGCGCCTACATGGGTGGCAACTTACAGTTAATCCCGTCGGAAAACATTTATTATTTTCAGGCCGAGCAAAAATATGTCTCCGTGCGTCATTCGGATGGTACCCTGCTCATCGACGACTCACTAAAATCACTGGAAGAAGAATACGGTGAACGTTTCCTGCGTATTCACCGCAATTCACTGGTGGCACTTAAATACGTCGAAGGACTGGAAAAAGATGCCGAAGGAAAATGCCAAATCGGCTTCCGTGGCATCAATGACCGATTGGAAATCAGCCGCCGCATGGTAGCCACTACACGTCAACGACTCAAGAAAATGGGGAAAGCTTGAGGTAAAAACACATGATCACTGGCGTTCCTTACCCGTATTAATCTCAAATGCTACGGGTATCTTCCCAAATTTCAAACCAGAAAACATCACACAGCATCAACACCTCTGGCTTTCTCATACCTTCCTTAACACTTATCCTCATAAACATAACACCCATCAGGTAAAAAACTAAGATATTGCCCGGTACCGGAGGGGAATTTATCGCTGGAATTGAGAGCATTGCTGATGAGCTTGAGGACATTACTCGATTGTAATAAACCAAGCAAAACAAGTATATCTAGCAACCTGATTTATCGAGAGTTTTTTCTCGCTTACATTCCTCTTTATTGAGGAAGAATTTTAATTGTTATATGGAGATAACGTAATGTGTCATTCAAAAAATCATAAAGGGTATTTGATTTCGCACCTTGTCATCTATTTATCACGAATGGGTTTTCAGCTTTATCATGTACTGCTGCAAACTCTATTTGGACATTCTTCAACACAACCTGCAAAAAGCAATCATCAGCTTCCCTCGATGCGGCCAATATCGACACGCAGTAAAACCGGAAGCTTATCTACAGTAAGCATTCTTTTTTTTGCCATGTTCTTAACAGCGTGCGAAAACGACGACAACGACCACCATAATCCTGACTACCGTCTTTCAACACCCATTAATCGCACGCTTATAGGTACTGCAGCAGTAGGCATACCAGTAAAGGGAGACATTTCTATAATCGCGAGTGATGGTAAAACATTAAATACGCAAAGTAATATCAATGGGAAATATTCAGTAAACCTGGGTGGTCAGCCCGGTCCTTACCTGATTCGTGTTGAGCCCGACGATAACAGCTTGCCCGCTTTGTATAGCTACGCCACCGGCTCAGGAGTTACCAATATCACACCATTTACAACGCTGGCACTTTTTCTTGCTTACCCGAATGACTTTCCCAATTCTTTTAATAATTGGGCAACACTACATTCCAACTGGAACCCTACGAGCCTCAAAGAGGCGCGCGCTAAAGTTAATGCCAATTTTGCAACTCAGCTACAAAATTCCGGTGTAGATCCAATCGTGTATGACTTTTTTACAGTCCCTTTTGAAGCCAATCAAACGGGTATCGATGCCTTCCTCGATAATTACAATGTGTCTTTTGACTATAATGCCAAAACGTACAATATCACCAACAGCTCAGGCCAACCCGTAACTTTTAATGAACATATTAATATTGCTAACTATTACATTGGCGCACGGTTTCTTCCTGAAAATACGGCTAAATGGAAACTTACCTGGATACCTGAATTTGATGGTCAACAAGGCACGGCTATTGTTTCGTATCCTGGTAACAACGTCCCTTGGAGCGAAGAGCAGTTCAATGAGATATTTTGGAAAAAATTAGTGGAAACACCCTCGCAAGTGACAACGTGCAACGAAAATTCGAATATTGAATGTAATATCAACGTTCTGGTGACTCACCTGGATACCAACTACAACGTTATTGGTAACGGAGAAGTCGGCACAATAGTGCGGGGCAATGGCATCTACAATTGGAATATGGATGGTTGGTATCAACAGGATGGCCAATCACGTCAAAACGTTGACAAATCAACCTCGTGGGTTTTTTCATGGAGTTGGGAGCGTATCAGTTAGATTGATACACCATCACGGATAGGTTTTCCGGCAAAATAAAGAGTGCGCCACCGATGTTCCGTGCTAAGCAAGGCGCACTCTTTGTTGAAAAAAGGGCTTGAGTGGAGCTTCGCTGTTAGAATCAGGCAATGAACTTTAGAAAGGCAACCGCTGCTGACCTAGCGGCAATCAAGATACTACTCAATTCCAGCAAGCTACCTTCGAGTGACTGTGATCAACATATTGAAAACTTCATCGTCGCTGAAGAAAGAGGCAAAATCATCGGCACAGGCGGCTTTGAAATTTGTGGCACCAACGGCCTGGTTCGCTCGATTGTGATAGCACCAGAATACCGGGGAAACGGGATAGCCAAAGAAATATACCAACAAATAGAAAACGGGGCATATAGCCTGGGAATTAATACATTGTATCTTCTAACAGAATCCGCAACCGAGTATTTCAAAAAACTGGGCTTTGTGATTAAAAAACGTTCCGAGACCCCAAAATCAATAATGCAGACAAAACAGTTCAAAGAACTTTGTCCATCGTCTGCGGCAGTCATGTGCCACACTCCTACCCTGGATAATTGATTTTATTGTATGCAGCTGCGAAAAAAGAAACGGGGTCAAAGAGCAGCAACTCCCAAACCCCGTGTTATTGATTATTTTTAAATGCGTTACAAACCAGAGAGGTAATCTGAAACGGCTTCGATTTCCTTATCGCTCAAACCTTTGGCCACCATGGCCATCATGCCAGCCGGATCATTAGTGCGTTTACCTGATTTAAAGTCTTTCAACTGCTTGATAAGATAGGATTTTTGCTGACCACCAATAATCGGAAACAACGCATTGGTCTTGCTTTCGCCCTTGCCGTCTTTGCCATGACAACGTACGCAAGCACCGTAATCACCCAGCTTTTTGTTGCCGCGCTTATATAATCTGGCACCGGATTTGGCCACCTTGCTCTCAGAAGGCTTGCCTTTCATTTGTTTACGGCTGGCGAAATAGGCAGAGATATCTTTCAGATCCTGACGGCTAGTCACCATTGATGCCATAGCACTCATGGTGTCATCCTGGCGATTGCCTGACTGATAATCCTGCACCTGTTTGAAAATATAACCCGCAAACTGGCCAGCCAGATCAGGGTACGTGGCCGGATCAATGCTGATACCATCGGCACCATGGCAACCTTGACATAGCTCGGATTTGGTTTTACCCGCTTTGGCATCACCATCCCCCTCACTCATGCCACCAGCGATAATGGTTTCCGCGTTCACCCCCCCCACAAACGCTATAGTCGTAATACCAACAAGCGCTGCAAACATACCGATTTTTTTTGTCATCGACCGATTTCCCTTTAATATCATTCGAATGAGTTCGAATTTTGGCTAATACTACCGTGACGAAAGGCTCTTGTTTCTTAAAATTATGGGTACACACACTTACGGCCTCGCATTTTCGTCACGCCCCTCAAAAAATGCTAGCGGTCAAGTATATCAATCCAACCCTCTGCGTCAATTCCATGCTATACCTTTGCGAAAAAGCGGAACCTGTCAGTGAAAACAAGCGTTTATCCACGATCTTTGCCTAACCATGCGGAAGGCTGGTAGCTGCCTGTCAACACCAGCAGCCACAAACAGGCATTTGAGGTCTTGCTACAATGGAGTATGATCAGCGCACAAGTGACTGATCTGATAACAATTACATCTAATAATACACACCATATTCGCGACATCATCCGGAACAAATGGCGGGCATTTTGCCCGCCAGAACATCACCAACCCTATAAGTAGCGGGAGTAAAGATGCGTCAATCACACCGTCAAAATACCATGAACAAAAAATATCGATTGTTTTCCACCGTGTTTCCTGCGTTAACCCTGCTGACCACAAGCGCTTTGGCTGCTGAGACCAATACAGAAGTTCGGTACGTTATCGACAAACTCATCATCACCATGCGTTCCGGACAAAGCAATGAACACCAGATTTTGCGTACCTGGCCCAGCAACACCAAGCTGGAAATCCTTGAGGCAGGTGAAAAACACAGCCGCGCACGCGGTCCGGATGGCACAGAAGGCTGGGTGCTGAATCAATACATCACCACCAAACCCACGGCCAAAATTCGTCTGATCGCCACCCAGCAAAAACTGGCCAACACCGAAAAAGAAAATACCCGCCTCACCACTGAGCTGACCGCATTGCAAAATACCGGAGGCAAACTCAGCAAACAACAACATAAACTGTCTCTTGAAAACAAAAAACAAGAGGATGAACTGAAACACCTGCGCCGCGTCGCTGCCAAACCATTAAAACTGGAAAACGAAAATCAGCGCCTGAAAAAAGAATTGCTGGAACTGGAAAGCAAGCACGAGCTATTGCTGCAGGAGAATCAGATGTTGGGAGACAGTTCTGACCGCGACTGGTTTCTCAACGGTGCCGGAGTCATCATCCTCGGCATTATTATTGGGCTCATTGCACCACGCCTGCGGATGCGCAAAAAATCAAATTGGGGATCGCTTTAATAGGAATTAAACGCTGAGTTTAGGTGATAAAATCAACAACTTGGCGTGGCGCTATTGCGAAACACAACTTGCAGAATTTGTAAGCAATTGATGTTAGACACCTTCAGCGCTGCCTCGTTAACTTCTCATCGTCATACCGGCGAAAGCCGGTATCCAGAAAGTCGTTGAAACCACTGAATTCCAGCCTACACCGGAATGACGGGGAGAGGTTAGTGGTATTCATGTCCGCAATACCAGCGAGTACGCTACAGTATGAATCAAGCACCAAATTTATAGGTACGTACTTCCTACTCTTAATACCCGCATTTTACTCTGCATCTAACTGACTCACATCGCGCACCGCGCCCCGTGAAGCAGACGTCGTCAACGCCGCATAAGCCTTAAGCGCTGCTGATACTACCCGTTCACGATTAACCGGTTTCCACGCTTTTCCACCTTTAGCATCCATCGCCATGCGGCGCGCATCCAGTTCTTCATCGGAAATCGCTACACGGATGGTGCGATTGGGAATATCGATTTCGATGATATCCCCTTCTTCTACCAGGGCAATCGCTCCACCTTCGGCCGCTTCTGGTGAAGCATGGCCAATAGACAAGCCCGAAGTACCTCCGGAAAAACGGCCATCGGTAAGCAACGCGCAGGCCTTGCCCAGCCCTTTGGATTTAATGTAGCTGGTGGGATACAGCATTTCCTGCATACCAGGCCCCCCGCGCGGGCCTTCGTAACGAATGATTACCACGTCACCCTCAACAATTTTGTCGCCTAGAATACCTTCCACTGCCGTATCCTGACTCTCAAAAATACGAGCCGGACCAGAGAAAGTGAGGATGGACTCATCCACACCTGCCGTTTTCACCACACAACCATCTTCGGCAATGTTGCCGTACAACACGGCCAAACCACCTTCACTGCTAAAGGCATTTTCAAGGTTATGAATGCAACCATTTTTACGATCCACATCCAGATCGTCCCAACGTTTATTCTGGCTAAAAGCCGTTTGTGTTGGCACATTGCCCGGTCCGGCGCGATAAAAAGTCTTCACTTCTTCATCGGTGGTTTGCATGACATCCCATTTTTCCAGCGCCTTTTTCAGGCTATCCGCATGAATCATCGGCAATTGGCTATTGAGTAAACCCGCCCGATCCAACTCGCCGAGAATACCCATCACGCCACCGGCACGGTGCACATCTTCCATGTGATACTCCTGTGTGGACGGTGCGACTTTACACAACTGCGGCACCTTACGTGACAGTCGATCGATATCGTCCATACTGAAATTCACCCCACCTTCCTGCGCAGCCGCCAGCAAATGCAAAATGGTATTAGTGGAACCGCCCATAGCGATATCCAGACACATGGCATTTTCAAACGCGCCGAAATTGGCCACGCTACGTGGCAGCACCGAAGCATCATCACGCTCATACCAAGCCTTAGTGATGGCAACAATAAGATGCCCTGCTTCCACAAACAAACGCTCACGATCAGCATGCGTAGCCAGCATGGAACCGTTACCCGGTAACGACAGCCCCAGTGCCTCAGTTAAACAATTCATGGAATTCGCGGTAAACATACCGGAACAGGAACCACAAGTGGGGCAGGCAGAGCGCTCCATTTGTAGTACTGTCTCGTCACTGGCATCAGGATTAACCGCTGTCAGCATGGCATCCACCAAATCCAGATGCACTTCCTGCCCATCAATCACCGACTTACCCGACTCCATGGGCCCACCGGAAACAAACACCGTGGGAATATTCAGACGCATCGACGCGTTCAGCATACCTGGAGTGATCTTGTCGCAGTTAGAGATACACACCAGCGCATCCGCGCAATGGGCATTGACCATGTACTCCACCGAATCAGCAATAATCTCGCGCGAAGGCAGCGAATACAGCATGCCGCCATGCCCCATGGCAATACCGTCGTCCACTGCGATGGTATTAAATTCCTTGGCCACACCACCGGCCTTTTCCACTTCACGTGCGACCAACTGCCCCATATCTTTCAGGTGTACATGCCCAGGCACAAACTGGGTAAAAGAATTGGCAATGGCGATGATTGGCTTGTCGAAGTCACCATCTTTCATCCCGGTAGCGCGCCACAGGGCGCGGGCGCCAGCCATGTTACGGCCGTGGGTGGTAGTGCGGGAGCGATATTCAGGCATAAGATCCTCAGTGTGCTATTAACACATTGTTTTTCAGGGTTTTCAGGGTATTTTAAATGGTCACTGAGTTTAACAGATTGCCTGTGATCGGGAAGGTTAGAGTTTCACGACCCATTCCCCCTCTGGCAAGTCGGCAGAGGGAGCCTCCCTCCTCTGCCGCTCTTAGAACCGGACGTAAACTTCTCGATTTACCCGGCTCCCACCATTCAACCTTAACGTGCAAAACCTACTTTCCAGTGCACGAGCAGAAAAGGGCATTTTTGACTTAATTGCCTCAGTCTTTTTGCCGCTTGCACTTGGCGCCCTCGTAGATTTTTGTATTTGGATTTTGACCAGCGAATTAAATTTTTTCAGAAACGCTGCTGAGTATTCCAGATTGTGAAATGTCTATTGCCTGCCTCTACCTCGATTCATGACGTGATAAAAGGCACTTTCATATTCAATTCGCAGAGGCCGGAACATCTGGCGATAACATATCGCTTATTTGCTATAAGTAAAGATTTACCCTCCCCCCTTGCTGGCGTTATGCCTTCTGCAATTTGGAAGATACATCCATACTCTTAATGCAGAATTCTAATGATTTCTATGGTACCGCGAGACCTCATTCAATAGAAAATTAAATGGCCACCCTGAGGGTGTTTGCGGTATCCGGTTTTTATATAGTCACATGCGCTGCCAAGCGAAGGGTTTTCAGAAAGCGGCTGAAAGCACTGGCCAAACTGAAGCTGGTAGTAATTTCTTTGCTCTGCACCCCATTGATGCTCTGTGAAAGCCGCAATTTTCTTTAGGTCATTTTTAGCTAACGCGGTAAGTCTAAAAGATGGCATTAATGTTTTTCGTTATCCAGCTCGGAGAGAAGGCTTTTATAAGAGTAGTTTGTGAAACCACTATTTTCGCCTTCAGTCAACATGTTACGGAGATTTCTAAATTTTGTCTCGGTGTCCTCAAGCATTCTCAATGCCTGCTCGAACAACCTCGCTGGTTGAACTGTATCGACCACTTTTAAGTTGTTCAGTAATGAAGGCATCGAAATGCTCTCCAAGTGTAATGCTGGTATTTTTGCTCATGGCACAGCCTCTAGAAAGTACCAATAGTTGGTATATTCTGGTACAAAGGCATAAAAGCAATCAACTCGGATATTTTTCCGTGGTGTTTTTGTGCTATGAAGCAAGATGCGAAAGCGTCGCATCTAAGAGGTAGGTCCAAAAAAGTCGAGCCATTAGCTTTCCACATAAAAAATTCAAATAAGAATAATATCGGCAATACAGAAAATCAATTACTCTGACCCTATTGATTGTATTGATTATTGCTCATACGTATTTATAGGCATAACGCGGAGGCAAGCCCTTGAAGATTTTTGTTATACGTTTTATAGCCACACCATTAGTTCACTTAAAGCGGTAGATTTATTTATATATGGCTCATTAAATTTTTTTGCATTCTTCTGAGTGTAAATTAGAAGCTTTTTTAATGACCAAGATTCAATATCGTCAGAACCTCCTTTATGCTCCTCAGAAACATAGCCCCACATGTGCTGAACTGCATTTCTGATGCCTCCTTCTGTTGGAGGAGTCCTGAGAATCTCTATCAACTCCAAAGCTAAATTTTCAAAACTAATTTTTCGACTAGAAATACCACGTCCTATTGTTTTATACTTATTTTGATTACGAGCCAAAACTGAATACTTATGTTGACTCCATAATTCTTGTTCGTTATTAGGCAACGGTATTCTACCTTCTTCTTTTTCCTTATATTTTTCTTTAAGTAACTGAAATTGAATATGAGGCTTATCAATGTATAACGAAGGCCAATTCCCCTTGTTTGATCTAGTCTTTACAGGAGATTTATCTGCATACCCTCTCAAAACCATTTCACAAACAAGCTCCCGATGGCGTTGTTTAATCGCCCAACCATACCCTACCCAACGCATAGTTTCTGGATGATGAGAATAACCTTTTTTACCATTTACGATAATTGAGACCAAACCATGTAGCTCTCTATGCTCGCCGAGCAAACTTTGACGGTTTAAATAGCCTGGATGAATGTCCCAAATTCTCATAATTCTCTTTTACCTATACCGTTTTACGTCAGAGAGTTTTCGTAAGCGCTTGGTACAAGAAATGTGAAGTTATCAGCTCTATAGACTTCCCCTGCGCATTGCGCTGACAACTTGATAAAGGATATTCACCGGGATGCCGCACCATCTTCACTCTCAGTTGCATAACATGCTGTGGGATGTCAGGTAAATTTATCCAGGGTAATCAACCCATCAGATTTCCACGTCAAAAAAACTCAAATAGGAACAATGTCGATAACATAGAAAATCAATTGCTCTGACCCCATTGATTCCATTTTTATACGCTTGGCGGTTGCTCACACACATCATGCTCACAACAAATCAATTGAACTTCTTTTGGTGTCAAAACTTCTTTTGTAAGACCGCATAAATAATTACCATCATTGAGGATGATATTGTGCTTACAGGTATGACAGATTCCAAATGATTTAAGGCCATTGGCTTTTTGCACAGCAGCTAGCAAGGATGTCAGAGAATTTGTTATTTGTCCCATGGCATGCTTTTTTATTTTTTTGCTGGCATTACGAAACAGAGAGGCTGGAATAGTTTCTTTAAGTAAATTCCGAGCACTACTTGTAATAATCAAATGGATGATTCGCTTATCATCATGGTCTGTCTGCTTGGTAATCAGCCCCTTTCGTTCAAGAACCTTGATGCTTTGCGATATCGTACCTTTTGTTTGCCCCAAGTATTCAGCAACGCCCTTTCCCGTATTGGAATAACGATTGCTTGCCGACAGGTAGTGCAATACCTCAAGTTGTACGGGTTGTAAGCCGTGCTCCATGAGTATTTGTCGCGACTCTGTGCGCAACAGGTTAGACAACCGCTCGATGTGATTATGTATTTCGTTAGCGCTCATAATCACAATAGTAGCGACCCTATACCTTATTGACAAGGAAAATGAACAGGGCTATAGTCATCAATAAGGTATCGAGGCGAAACTTTATTGATGACTATTCTCAAATACACAGGAGATTAAATTATGAAATTACCCATGCTTTCAATTATAGCTGTACTGATACTCTCGCTATCAAATAGTGGTTTTGCTGAAGGTATTGATGCCCCATACCCAGAGGGGTATAGAAGCTGGTTCCACGTAAAAACCATGCTGATAGAGCCAGGCCATCCACTTGAAAATCCCTTTCAAGGCATACACCACGTATACGCCAATCCCAAAGCTGTAAAGGGGTTGAATACGGGTACTTATGCTAACGGGGCTGTATTTGCTTTTGATCTTCTGAAATATACTGAAAAAGGTCTGACAATTCAGGAAGGCGAAAGAAAATTGCTAGGCATTATGCACAAAGATTCTAACAAATATTCATCAACTGGAGGCTGGGGATTCGAAGGCTTTGCAGGGGATAGCAAAACTAAGAGACTGGTAAATGATGGTGGGCAATCTTGCTTTGCTTGTCATACATCAGAAAGGAAGAACGATTTTGTATTTTCACAGATTCGTAAATAGTAAATAGTGAGCCGATGGTTAGGCATCGGCTCATTCCACCTACTTCTTTGTTTTTTTGCGTATAACAGTACAATATACAGAATCACTAATTATGGTGCTAGACAGAATCTGTATATTGCATAATTACGAACTTCATATTACTGTATACTAAAACAGCATATTGTAAATATGAAATCCATACGCATGGCAGGGACGCTAACATATGAATAATAACAAGTCAAAAGTGGACAGTGCTGTTGCCAGATTCTGGGATCGACACATTGAACTCTTTCAAAAGCAAGGCGTTAAGGAAGCGCCTGTCATTGATACGTAAAGCGAGTAGTGCAACATACCCAGATTTACCCTGATCAAAAACTGCTCGCACATACATCCGGGCTAGTCTCCCGGTTTTTGGAATTTTGGAAGATGAAGGCAGAAATACCAGACTAAAAGACTGGCAGTTCATCAAACTACCGATGCTATACAGAAACGGTTTGTTGTGATCAATGCGCTATGCCTCGATAAAGTTGATTGGGCACATTGGCGATCTTTTGCTCATACTTTTCCCCGGAGTCACACCACCCTTGCGAGAGAGACTCCTGTTTCCAGCGAACAGGATAAAACCGATAAAGGTGCGCTTGCGATGGTACGCAGAGACTATGCTTCTTTTTTGACCACCCTTATCTCTGAAATCCGCCAGAGAACGCATCTCCCTATGTGGCTGTCAAAAATATTCCAATAAGGCGGAATGTCACTTTACCATTTTAGGAGGCATTCTCAGTGAATAAGGCCATACTACTGCGCTTTCGGCATGCTGATGCGAGATCACGACACACGCCACCTCGCGACAACCAATCAGTCCGCTGACAATAAATCCCGTACCCGTTCCAGCTTGCTGCGCACTTCTGTAGCTAACGGTTTCACGCCTTCTTTTTCCACCAGTCCCAGCACGGCCAACGGGTCCATAAACGCCACAGTAATGGAGTCATCCTCCTCTTCACGCACCAGTACATTGCAAGGCAACAACAGGCCGATGTCCGGCTCAGCATTAATCGCTTGATTGGCCAGCACCGGATTGCAAGCACCCAGAATGGTATAAGGCCGACGGTCCACATCAATTTTTGCTTTCAGCGTCGCTTTCACATCGATAGTCGTCAGTACGCCAAAACCCTCGGTCTTTAGTGCTTCGGTGGTTTTATCGATGACTTCGTCAAAGCTACCCGCAACGGTTGTATCAAATCCGTACATTTTCTTTCTCCTCAAGGTTTAACCTGCCCATTAATTAGTAATCACTAATATTCTAGCGATCTCGCCGCTGCATTTCAAACCAGACAACCAACGCTTTGAAATTTAGGGTTTAGGGTTTAGGGTTTAGGGTTTAGGGTTTAGGGTTTAGGGTTTAGGGTTTAGGGTTTAGGGTTTAGGGTTTAGGGTTTAGGGTTTAGGGTTTAGGGTTTAGGGGATGTTAACACTCCCTAGTGTGCGCCATGTTTATTTTATGGCAAGCGAAAATGATGCGTAACAGGGATAACACAGATTGGTAATAAGCTTGCGAGCCCAGCCTGCAATAAGCAGGAGATTTACCTTTTAGTTAATGATATTGGGGAACCATACCCATGATTTTTTCATGGAAAAAGAAGAACGCAGAATTTACAGGTGAAAATGCGTACTTTTGACGCCGTAGGCTGGTGGGTATGTTACTTACATACCCACCAATCACACAAAACAGACCACAGCGAGTATCGTTAAAGATGTACTAGACATAATAACGATTGTCACATTGTCTGCAGATTATTTCGGCATAAGCTCTACCGTCATCGGAATCGCACCACGAGTCAGTGTCACAATACCTTCGCTAAGAGGGCTCGTGAATGTAGTGGTTGGATCGCTGGGATCGATGAATGTTGTTTCAGTTGGTGGTGTACCCGGTACTGAACCATAAACATTGCCATCTACATGACTGGCGATATCCAGCAGCAGTAACTGTTCACCGGTTGGTTGAGGGTCCATTGGGCAATAGCTGAGCGTGCGCGCAAATCGTGCGACGCCGTCTTGATCTGCCACCGTGACATTGGGCACGCCACCAAAAGGCAACGGAACGGGAGCTGGCTCAGCTGCACCGGGTGGTGTTGTAAGCCATATGGCCCAGACAGTAAGCAACTCATGAGGCTGATAATTGCGCAGTTTGATTCTGACATCCGCAGACCCATCAGCATAGCATTTGACTTTCATTTTTCCCTGGACCCCGCGAAACTCTCCGAGCGTCAGTGGTTGATTGGTCGCAGTATTAGTGGGAGGGAATGGTGGTGCAACAGAACCTTCGGGAGGTAATATCGCCCGGACGCCATCCGGCGAGACAATTTTGGGGACTTCATGCGTGCGTAAATTCTTCAATCGAGAGTCTGGCTCCGGAGCGCCCAGCATCGCAAGGAGATCTAAATTCGATGTGGTGGCGATATGCGTTCCTAAACTGTTTTCGCAGTCGCTTTTTTGAATGGCGAAAGCGTCCCGCAGCTCGCCTTCGGCGGGCGCGTCCGGGTTATACAAACCAATAACATCGAAATACAAATCTTCAGGCAGTGGCGCAGGCAAACTAAACACCGGCGTATCACAATCGGTATTGAACCCGGTCGTCGGATGTAACTTCTTGACCCAGGTGCGCGTCTCCCCCGCAATAGTGGTAACAGGCAATACCATGGTTGCCGCTAATAAAATAATTGGCACATGAATGGATAATTTGTGCCTTATATTAACAGATAACATATTACTCTCCTTTTGTAGTTATAGCCGAATAAATACCCATAGCGATTAATATTTAGGCATCCATTACACATCCTCTTCATTCCATGGCTGCGTTAAAACTCCTGCAATAGTCCCGCTATTACTCGACAACTACTCCTGCGTCACCTAAAGCCTCTATATGTCATGTCGTCTCAGAGTGCCTGCTTTTGGTGGTGTTCTACCTACAACCATCCTTGGTTTAGTTGTCATTTTGCCTCGCAATAAAATGAATATGACACACATTGAACATCTAAATTTCAAACACTAATCAGTATATTGTGGAGAAATCGCTAGCGATGTTTCAATATTTTCCCATTATGCTCAAGAGCATTAATATCTATTAATATGGCAATACACAGTATTGTCTTCTAACGCTATTTAGCGTTATCCAATCAATATTTGTCAAAACTGTATTACAAAAATTACGATGAATTATTAATAGATGGGTATTATTATTATCAACGACTCTTTCATTCTCCGCTCGTAGTATGCTATTCATAATTCAAAATACGCAATCTATACTACTTGTCCATTCTTGCTCTTTTTTCTTTTAAAACAGTCGTACCCTGCATATACCCGTAACGATTGAGATTTAGGTTTTATGACACGCCCTCTTCATTCCATGACGGTGTTGAAATTTCTCGCAATAGTCCGGTTATTACTCGACAACGACTTCTGCGTCTTCTGCGTCGCCTAAAGGGCCTACTGTTGGTGTTCTACCTACGGCTACCCCTGGCCTAGTCGTTAGTTCAACTACAAATCTATGTCACTGCCCTTTCGCCCTTGCTCCAGCCAACGGGCACAATCTGGCGACAAGGCCCGTTTAACAGCAGTGTGATACAGCTCCAGGTCTTCGTCGTTCAAAAATTCCCGCCAGAAACCACTGCCACATTTGTACATATAATCATCAGGTCCATCTCTTAGCACAACGTTCATTTCAGGCAATATTTTATGCATATTTTTGTTGATTTCTTCAAAACGTGTCCGCTGTTTTATACCGGGTAGATGTTCTTCATCAATAGTGATATCAAGAAAGTTGGCAATACGTTTTATTTCACTTTCAGTATCATTTAACAAATCATCAAAATGTACCAACAGGATATTAGGCAGCTTCCTGAAAGACCACCAACTTTGCGCATGATTGAGGTGGGACCAATAAGGATATCCTTGAGTTTCCCATTCAAACCACGATTGTGAAATCCATTCTCGCCAAAAATTTTTGTCATCACCCACATCAGGCGGGAATGATCTCCCAATCAAATCATCATAGTCTGCTGCTTTTTTTATGATTTCTGCAGAGAGACCCCTATGGTGATGGAGTAAAGACATAAACGCATCACGTGTATCACGGCTTACAACAATATACTTGAGTTGCTCAAAAAATGTTAAACCATTCAACGGTAGATGAGATTTGATTGACCGACGGTGAGTTTGAGCCTCCAATCTCTCCAACATGGGTTCGAAGGGGCTGAAACGCAATTCATACCAAGGGGAAATTTCACCGATAGGCCCCGGAATGTTTCCATCCTGGAAGATCAGGTTGGCGACGATGACCTGAGTCCAGGTTGTACCGGCCCTTTGTGAGGTAGTGACTACCACGTCACCTTGCCGTGGCGAAAATTGATCCCATCTTTCAGGGTCAAATACGTGATGAACACTATAGTCGTAGGCTTTTACGGGTTTTTCCATGGCGGTATTCTCCTGAAGTCATTAACGGTAAGTATCTATATATAACCTGGGTCACGCTGTCATACGTAAGGAATGGAGATTGAATAACTTACACAAGTGGCGCTCTGATTTGGTCCGTATTTGTTCGTTCTGATTGAACAAAAGTACAGGAATAGTTGTTCTATTTCGAGTTTTTGTGATTGAAGAACGGGCGAAGACGGGCTGAAGCAGAGATGCCAGTTGTGTAAGTTATTCAATTTCCATTCCTAAGCGGTAGAGGATAATATTTGGCTTTGATTTACTGCATTAAGCAGCTTGGCATAATTTGTTTGGCTATTATTAAACGGCGTCATAATAGGAAAAATATTCGATGTGGATTGTTGACTTCTACTGTAACTCACCAGGTTGGCCATCGTACCGGTAGGGCCAAGGTCGATATAACGGTAGCACTCGTTACTATCGATTGACGCAAGAGCTTCCATGAGACATATGGGTTCACGCGCTGTTCTCCAGAAATGATCTCCATCCAGATATTCAATATGACGAGTGGTGACAGTAGAATAAAGTGGCATGTGTAATTGACTGAAAGCAATATTGTTCAAAATTTCGATATATGCGCTATGGGCTGGATCGATATTTTTTGAGTGGTAACCGAACGCTACAGGAAGAGACTGAAAACAAATATCTTGATGGCGTAAATATTTTTCCGCTTCGCTGATTCCGTTAGCACTACCCGCGATGACAAAATGTTTTCCATGACTGTCAAAGGCGATATCCGTTGAATCACATAAAATATCATTATCATGATAGATACTGATATCATCAAGCACTGCCAGCATGGCGCCAGGCTCACAATAAGCATCAAAACAAGCCCCGGCGCTCGAGACCAGATGCACCGCTGTTTCAAATTCCATACCTCCTGCGACGACCGCTGCCGTATATTCTCCCAGACTCATACCACACACTGCATCAGGCATAATTCCCACTTGTTGCAGCGTCTCTGCCAAAGCGTACTCTATTGTGAGTAACGCGATATTGGATAATCGACAATCGCTGAAATTGTCTGACTTATGCTTCTCTGGATCATACACAACATCGAGAATTGAACACCCGGTAACATCGTGGACTATTCGCGACAAACGCAGGATGTTACGTTCGAATCCTGGATGACATTCCCGCAGGTCATTCCCCATATGATAATATTGGGTTCCTTGCCCTGAAAATAAAAAAATATTTTTCATGTTATAAAATGTTCCGTATGGTTCTCTGTGCAACTAGCCAGCAAACCATTGACTCAATAGTTCATTGATTTTTTTATAATGAAACAAACTTAAAAAGTGATGTCCATTTTTTATTTCGTGATACACCGAATCTGGTATTTTTTCACTCAGCTCTCGCGCAAATTTTGGCGGCATCAGTACATCGTCGGCACCGCTGATGAGCATGGTTTTGGCTTGAACGTGGCTCGCTGATTCAACATGTCGAAAACGTGCAATCATTCGGAAATAGCTATCAAGAATTCGCCGGTTAGTCGTACACCATACAAAACGTTCAATATGCCCTTCTTCTCTAAACGCTTTTATCTCGGGCATTCTGCGTAAAAACTCAGGCAACTTCTGAAAGTTTTCCTCGAATTCTTCAGCACATTTAATGGAGAAATCCTCAGCCGAAATGGTATATTCCTCAGATGACCAGGAGATGGTTGTGGTACTGATAAGAACAAGTTTATCCACGTATTGTGGATAATGTTTGCAAATAGTTTGAGCGACAAATCCTCCCAAAGACCAACCGACCCAATGGTTCTTTTTGTCAGGGATAACGTTAAGATTGACGAGTTCATCAATAACGCCGGTCAGAATACCGGCTAATTGTTCAAAATTCTCAAGACCATCAACCCAGTCACTACGACTCAAGCCTGGGTAATGAGGCACAATGATCTTGTACTGCCCGGTCAAGTCTTGTAACTGACGAATCCAGATAATCGCACTGGAGTTGAAAGGAGGCAGTAATATTATCGTTGGGCCCTCACCGCACACCAGACATTCAATACGAGCCCCATTCACCGACACGTTTTCGATCGTCATTTTGTGCTTTACTTCGGAACTGTCATGGTAGGCATCGACATATCGCTTGATCGGTGCCAGTGTTTCTCCAAATTCCAGCGCGCCGATATCGCCAACGCCTTCTTCTGCAGGCGCTGACTGATGACTGACAAGCGCTGGCTTGGAGCTAGTCTGCCCACTGACAGGCTTCAGGTTGTCAAGGTGTGCACTGAGCAGGATGCTGGTATTGAATTCAAAAAGGGCAAACATGTCCAGTGCCGGGTAAGAACGAGAAAGTTCAGTATGAATTTTTGTACCCATGATGGAATCAATACCCAGGTCCCCGAAAAGTGTTTTGTCTGTGTAAACTTCGGGGAGCGCACCCAACACCCGTTTCAAGGTATCACGTACCAATGTCAAGGTATCCGGGCTTGACGTGCCCGAAGCTGAAGTGTCTGGATTCAAGGCTTCTTGAGTTGAAGTAGCATTGCTAACAGATACATTTACCGCACCACTTGTACTTGTAACATCTGTCACAGGGCTGACTAAATCCAGACGAAAAATATAGCCGGGTAAATACATGCGTTTGGCTCTGGGATTGTGTTGAAACCCTTTTACCTTGCCTGCGACCCAGTTTTTTGCCACGGCCAGAAGTTCTGTAATGCTCACTCCAGTTCCCATCAGCTCGCTATGACCAGTTTCTTTTTCTTCACCCGATACCATGGTGGAATCAATACATCCTTCCAGGTAAACCTTGAGCCGCGTTAATAATACATCGACAGAATCATCGCAGATCAGCGCAAAACGGTAACGACCGGCAGCGCGCCCACATTGTAATGTGGCCGCAATATTGCGTACATTAAGCACGCTGTTTAATAATGCCTGCTCCGAACGAATATATTGATAGGTGGTCCTCACCATATCAACAAGTTGTTCAGCCGTAGCAGCGCTGAATGGAATAATGTATTTAAAACCCAATTCGCGATCAGGTTCTGGTGCCTGAAACGATTCCGGTGCTTGTTCTAATATCAGATGTACATTAGTGCCACCCGCACCGAAGGAACTGATGCCCGCCCGTCGTACCGGTTGTGATTCATTGACGGGCCAAGGGGCCAGTTCTTTTTGTACCTTGAAGGGAATGCGTGAAAAATCAATATTGGGATTCAGATTTTCATGATGCATCACGTTAGGGAAATATTGTTGGCTCTTTAGCTGCAACACAACTTTTGTAATTTGCGCAATACCGGCTGCTGCCTCCAGATGGCCAATATTCGACTTGAGCGAGGATATAGGGCAACTCTCAGGCAAAACATTTTCACCAAAGGCCTCGGACAATGCCGACATTTCGATGGGATCACCCAATGAAGTACCCGTACCATGACATTCCACAAAAGAAATGCTTTGTGGTGATACTTGTGCGACTTCAAACGCTTTGCGAATAGTATCTCGCTGAGCATCAGGATTTGGTACTGTAAATCCTTGCGTACGCCCATCATTACCTGCTGCAACCCCTTTGATGACAGCCAGTATATTATCGCCGTCGTCTCTGGCATCCTCAAGGGACTTTAACAAAACCATACCAACACCTTCACTGGGTACATAACCCGTTCCGCCCTCTGCAAAGGCACGGCAACGACCATCCTGACTCAAGGCATTTTTATCTGAAAGAAAATCGTACTTACTACGATGCAGGTTAAGATTGACACCTCCTGCCAAAGCCATTTCACATACGCCGAAACGGATGGCGTTATAAGCATCGGCTATCGCATAAAGCGATGAGGAGCAAGCACAATCAATGGCAATCGATGGTCCGGTAAGATTGAAGAAGTATGAAAGCCGGTTGGCATAAGCGAATATTTGTGAGCTATAAGGTAATGCATCATCTTTATGTTGATTGGACTCTGCAACAAGTTCGCTATATTCGTGAAAGGATGCCCCGATATAAACACCCACATTGCCACCTTTACCGCCTACCCACTGCAAAGGGTTATAACCAGCACTTTCGAAACATCGCCAGGTTTCCTGCAACAACAACCGCTCTTCCGGATGAGCCATCAAAGCATCCCGGAAACTCATATTAAACTGCCCATAGTCGAAGTTCATGGGCTGGGAAAGAAACCCACCCCAGCGCAACTCACCTCCGGCGGCGCGATGCGTATCGGGTACAACTTCGATGCAGTCACGTCCTTCTGCGAGTAATTCTGCAAACTGTAATACATCCTCAGCCTGGGGATAACGCCCCGACAGACCGATAATAGCAACATCACTCACTGATGATCGTGGTGTATCAGTACCCTGTTTACCATGGAACTTGACTGCAGGCTTCAAGGCAGACGGCTGTTCCTTTTTGAGATTGAGATTCAAATCCGGACTGCGAGCACTAATACGTGCGGCAGCATCACGAATAGAACGTGCCGAATAAAATATCACGGGGTCTCGAAAACCGAGCAATGGCTCCAGGCGGGCAGTAAGCTCGGTAATAAAAATCGAGCTCAATCCCAAGTCGGTAATATTCGCGTCAGGGTCCAGGCTTTCCAGGGGAACCTCGCTAATCTCCGACAAATACCGACACAATACTTCAACAACGTCGTCTTCCTTTGGCTTCCTTTCTTTTGCAACGACCATCACATCTGAATCCTGCTCTACACTGACTCCTTCTCTGGCGACCGCTTCTGCTTTTCTCTGTTGAGTCACTCTGTATGCAGGTGTGTGCTCGCTATGCTGATAGGCATCAGAGTCTACGCAGTATTCCTCCGCGGCAATTTTTTTCACCGGGTGAGATTGCTTCGTATTGAAAATACCGGAACCTCTTGCCTGCTTCGGTAAAACAGGCAGGGGAAAATGTTGTGCGGCAAAGGGATAACCCGGCAAAGGCAATCGTCCCGGATTCGATTCATAGAACGTAGACCAGTCGATATTTTCACCGCTGACCCAGGCTGCTGCCAGTCGATCCAGTCTTTTATTGGTGATCCAGCGTTGAGTCAGCAGATTTATTTCTTCTTCCTCCAGAAGGGCTGGAGCGTTGTCACAAATACCTTGAAAACAACCGTCCAACGGATTACCAGAAGCAAGGTCAAACGCAACCATCTGTTCGGCTAATGTTTTAAGGTCAGTTGCCACGAAAGCAACTCGGTGAGACATCGGTGCCCGACCCAACTGCAAAGTAAAGGCCAAGCGCAGCAAATCGTCTCCATTCAGTTTCGGCAGATAGTTAATCAATGTACTGACACGCGCCTTGAGTTGATTGCCAGTTTGTGCGGATAACACGATGCAATACGACTCGTGGCGTATCTGCTTTAGCTTTCCATTGGCTGCACCTTCAGCAGCCATGCTCTCACTTGCTAAATATTCTTCAACAATCACATGCGCATTGACACCACCGAATCCAAAAGAGCTGACACCGGCACAGCGAGGCATATTGGCATAGGTCTTCCAATCCGTGGCCTGGGTGACAAAATGAAATGGACTGCCTTCGAGATCAATATCAGAATTTTGATTATGCAAATGCAGAGTGGCAGGCAGAGTTTTGTGCTGTAACGCAAGCACCACCTTTAACAAACTGGCCATACCCGCAGCAGCTCCGGAGTGTCCAATATTAGTCTTCACCGAGCCCAGGCCGCAATGTGCTATATCGGAAGAATCAAGGTTCTTCTGTTGATAAAGCATGGAGAATGTCTCTTTCAATGCATCAATTTCTACCGGGTCACTCAAAGTGCTACCCGCACCATGGGCTTCGATATAACCAATTGCACGCGGGTCTACATCGACCCTTTTATAAACATCCAGCAGAAGTTGCGTTTGAGCAGCAGAACTCGGTGTAGCGAGTGATTGACTGTTCCCATTGTGGTTAACATTACTGCCTCGAATGACTGCGTAAATATGGTCACCATTACGCTCTGCCTCAGCAAGCGGTTTGAGGTATATGGCACCGAACCCTTCGGCATGCACATAACCATTCGCTCCCGCATCAAATGCTTTACAGCAACCATCAGGGGATAACATACCAGCACGATCAGATGACGTATGACCCGTTGGCATTAGCAGCGCATTAACACCACCAACAATGGCGGCATCACAACGACCATTGTGAATAGCCTGTAAAGCGTGATCTACTGCCACCAGAGAACTGGAGCATGCCGTGTCGACAGGCTCACTGGGGCCAAGCAGATCGAAAAAACAGGAGATGCGGTTGGCCAGCATGGAAAAGGTGTTACCCGTTGATGTGTATTCCAGCACATCACTACCACTCAGGCTCAGGCGTTCGGCATAATCATGATTCGTCACTCCGACAAAGACACCGGTACGTGACCCTGCGATATCACAGGGCCGAGTACCCGCATTCTCCAGGCAATTCCAGACCGACTCCAGCCATTTACGATGTTGAGGGTCCATCAAAGCGGCTTCGTCTGATGAAATAGAGAAAAAGTCGGCATCGAAATGTTCAATACCATCGACAAAGCTACCCCAACGTGCAGCCGTTTCATTTTGTGTAGCATGAGTATAATCACGCCAGTCCCAACGTTCCGCGGGAATCTCGGTAACAAGATTCCGATCTTCCATGAGATTCTGCCAAAAAGTCTCAAGATCAGGTGCGCCGGGAAACTGGCCACTTATTCCCACGATGGCAATGGCAGGGCTTGTACATCCTGTTGCTTTTTTTACGGATTGTATTGGCGAAGGCACTGATTTTTCCTCTTAAGACTGCATCGAAATGAGATTAATGACCGACATTCATATTTTTCTCATTAACCGGTTGCACCTCGCTAAGATCAAAATATCCCTTATAACCCTGCATATAAACTGTTGCCTTTCGATCAAATAACACCATAGCCTGAGTTCGTGTTTCCAAAATACCATCATGGTTTTTACTGGATACCTGGGTCCCAACAGGATAAGTATCATTCCAGTCAGAAACTGTTTTAGCGATATTTTCAATATCAATCGATTTCTTTACAGCATTAGGTTTTTTTTCTGAATGGGTATGTGCCTGTATTTTCTCAACGAGTGTCGTCAATACTTGACCAACACCTATTTCCTTAAATTCCGTTGCTCCCAATTCAATCATATAACGAACACTGTCTGACCATTTAACGGATTGGGTAATTTGTAACGTCAGATTTTCAACTATTTTTTCTTGTGTATAAGGCATTGCATGAACGTTTGAGATAACATCTATTCCCAGAGGAGAAAATTTAAAACGACGAATATATTTTTTAAATTCAGCAGCCGCTGGTTTCATATAACGGGAATGAAAGGCGCCACTGGTATTTAATGGAATAAACCTTACACCATCCTCATTAAATATCGATTGTGCCTTGTTGATATCTTCTTCCAACCCGGAAATAACTGTTTGGTCATGCGAATTATAGTTCGCAATATCTACCGTCGATAAGTCATTGCTTTTCAGTAATTGCCTGACTTTATCTTCTGTAGACCCTAAAATTGCGGCCATCGCACCTTTCGGTGCTTGACGCATCAGATCTCCCCTTTTTTTAACCATCTTTAATCCGTCTTCAAAACTGATAGCCCCTGATGCCTGAAGCGCATTATATTCCCCAAGGCTATGACCGGCTAAAAACGCGGGCGGACACCCTGTTTTCTTTATTTCATCCTGATAAGACATCGCGTTGACGACATACAAAGCAGGTTGCGTGTACTGCGTAAGACCCAATTGACGATCAGGGTCCTGAAGACACAGATCTACGATTGAATATCCTAATATATTATCTGCCAATTGGACCATATCGGCATACTGTGAAAAGAGATCCGCTCCCATCCCTTTATATTGAGACCCTTGACCAGGAAAGACATAAGCCTTCATATTTCATCTCCTTTATTCACAACAATAACATTGTTCATCCAACAATGTTTTCCATAAAATTTTGGCTATTAAATTCGTTACAAAACGAATTTAGACGGTATAATTATCGTCCGAATAACGCATTGATATTTTCTTTTACCTCTGTTTGGTGAAATGTTTTTTGATGCATCGCCACCTCCTGCTTGATAACTCCTGGAAGCTCATCACGTAAAGAAGCGACCAAATGATCTTTTAATATAATCAATGAGTCTCTGGGCTTTTCAGCAAGTTCAGCAGCCAACTTAAGCGAAGCAGCCAACACATCTTTTCTCGGCATAACAGAAAATGGTATACCACGGTTTTTAAGATCTTCACCACGGTATCTTGCAGCATTCATTAACATTTCATTAGCCAAACTAAATCCTAATTTTTTGGGTAAAATATAGGTAGCACCCATCCCGGGTGTAAAACCATATTTCATGAAGTTCGTGGTATAAATACTCTCACGACTTAAGATCACAAAGTCACAGAATAATCCCATTACAAATC
>Ga0316204_10003752_pt1 | contig 29375 bp, 29 predicted proteins | sample 6monrhotite_MG_2_FD_205661 | JGI IMG/M metagenome (GOLD analysis project Ga0316204, IMG submission 205661) | Microbial mat bacterial communities from mineral coupon in-situ incubated in ocean water Damariscotta River, Maine, United States -... | ecosystem: Environmental > Aquatic > Marine >...
GTCAATCAGGTACAGTTAGTTTGACAATGCCGTCTAGAGCTCTTTTCGCGAACTAGCGACCATTTGCCATTGGCATCGTGGCACAATGCAACCAATCCTGCGCTTTCATATTGGTTGAGCGCATCGACGAGGTTCGGCCCCAATTCGCACTTAGCTTTGACTCGCCGTTGCAACTTTTTGAACCGGCAACAAGAATGGTCAAGAAAAGGCATTGTTCAGGTCTGGATGCTTATCGGGATCATATATCGGTAAGCAATTGAAAAGTTCGTTAGACGGTGCAGCCGCCAGCGCAGCCTTTGCATGTAATGCAAAACCGGCTCTGCTTTTGCTAGCAATCAGAAACGCACTACAATACGAAGTTATGTAGCGATTTACGTCGTTTTTGTTTTTCTGGGCAATTACAATTGCTTCACCAAGAAGCCGGCGCGCCTCTTGCGCATCTCCGACCTGCAGCAATAGTCGAGCCGCTATGGCCTTGTGCCTTGGCAACGGGCTATCATAAAACTCTGTCAAATGGCGTTTGGCAGATTCTAGATCGCCAGTGTTCATAGCATTCACACAGGCGGTCACATGCGGTGAGTACCTTATTAGCCTTTGTTTAAGTTCGTCTTTGTCAACCATGGTTCACAGTCCTGCTGCTTCCTGTAGAGATTGTGCGATTTCCCATCCCTGCTCAATTAGAGCATCTGTTCGCCGTCTTGCTCTTTGAAACTCGCGTTCGACACGAGCTGCAAGTCGATAATCTCCTTCAACTTCTCTCGAATCTTGTTGGAAAGCCGCTTCAATCAAATCTGTGTCGAGGACGCCTACACTACTGACGTTACCCTCTGGATCCACCGCAAATCCTAACGTAACCGTTTGACCCTCAATTTCAGTTCTTACGGTGATGTTCAATCCACGGCTTAAATCAATTGAGCCGGCCATTTGGGAGGATGAACTCTCTGTGCTTGCGGCCGCGGAAGTTTCAAAACTGAGGTTGCCAATGTACGATTCCACTTTAGCGCGTTGTTCGATTATCGCATCGACAAGGTCTGTCAAACTTGGAATTTCAGGAAGACTCTCTTCCTTCTTCTCATCATCATTGGCGTCAGTATTCAAGCCTGTCGAGTCGGTGTTGTTGAGAGGATCATTTCCTACATAGGCATAGATATTCATGCCATCCTCGTATCCGATAGGATCAGTTTGCATGAACCTGCCGAGCGTAGGAGAGTACATTCGAGCCTTGTAGTAATAGAGCCCTAGCTCCTTGAGCCATGCCTGCCCTGTATACTGGACTCGGCCGACGTTGGATGAACCGGGGATGCCGTATTCATCATAGGTGTTGGCGTTAAGAAGAGCGCCGTTGTAGCTTGTGACCGCGACAATGCTGCCTTGATGATTGGCAAACAACATTCGGCGGCTGCCTATGCTGACCGAGCTGCCCTCATACCAGAGCAAGGGATCGTCAGCGGAGCCATTGCTGCCATGGACGTAACGCCGCAGCAGGGTGCCGTTGGAGTTGTACTCTGCCACCATCGAATCGCCATCATAAAGAAAGCGCAAATCACTACTAATCGAGCCGCTAGTGTACCCCTCATACTTATACAATCTTCCCAACGGATCATAGCTAAGCTTGGCATCAAGCGCGCCCGAATAGGACAACGCAGTGCAGTTTGTGTTGCCGCCGCCTTGAGCGCGCCGTTCAACGAGGCGGTTCTCGATGTCATAGAGATAGACGCTCCCGCCATCGGCGGTCAGGTTGCCATTGGCATCGTAGCAGAAACTCGCCGGCCCAGCGCTGTCATACTGGTTGAGGCCGTTGGCCGTGTAGATGCGTGTCAAATCGACATGGCCATCCCACGCATAGGTGTCGTTACTGCGACTAACAAAGCCAAGCTGTCCCGAAGGCGTGTAGCCATAGCCAAAGGTGGTATCGTTTCCAATACCAAGTAGATCATGTGTTAGCGAGGTTGTTCGGCCTGCAAAGTCGTAAACGGGCGTGGTCACCGTGGTGAAGCTGGAATAAGCGTATTCGCGGTTTTTGACTAACCCACGCTCATTGTAGCTCATCACACCGACCTGCAGCGATCCGCGCCGCAACACGTCAGCCCGGTTCAACCCATCATATTCAAGGCGAAAATTCTGATTGTCAGGATGCGTGATCCGCGTTCGGTTTCCATTGTTATCATATTGATACGTGAGCGCGCGGTTCGCTCCTTCCAGTGTGTCTGTCGCGCTGGTCATTCGACCAAACCCGTCATATACGCTCAGCGAACCTTCGCCGCTTGTGCTGTCGAACCGGATCGATGTTTGCAGCCCGCGCAGATCATATTTGTACAACACGTCGCGCGTGTGTGATGCGTCTAGGCCTGCACGTTCGGAAACCGTCTTTCGGGTGACGCGATTGAGCTTGTTATAATCGAAGTAGATGTAGGAACCGTCTCTCTTGCGTAGAGATGTCCGGTTGCCGTTGGGATCATAACCATATTCTTCATAGTCGCTCTCATTGAGCGCGCCGGCGCTTGCATAGGCGGTGGCGGGTGTGGAGTCGTCATAGGCTGTAGGTGCGGTTTTTGAGGGGAATACCCAGCGAGCTAAGCGGTCCAACCCTTCGTAGCGCAATTCTGCTTTGTTACCATTTGCATCGATCACGAATTGCTGCTGACCGTTAGGCAGGTAGCTGTAAGTAGCATCGGCGATCTCAACAGGAGTGCCAACTGCTTTTCGCACCTGTAGGACCTGCCCGGCAGCATCGTAAATCGTCTTGGTAATACGGTCGGGGCCGTCACTGCCTTCCGTCCCAAGCGTACAAGCATCGACAGGCAGCGAGCCATATGCTGCGGGGTTCATCCGAACGGCGGTGCATTCAAGGCGCCCGCGATTGTCATAACTAAACTGGGTCAGACTAATCGTTACAATGTCAGAACCCTTCGCTCTTTCAGTAAGCTTTCGATTCAAGGCGTCATAGGTTGTCTCGATCGATGAATGGAGTGCAAACGCCGTCCCCCAATTTTCCGGCAACACATTTTCGCTTTGCCAAGTCGACAGCTCACCTGTTTCAACCTTAATCACATTGCCGCGAACATCATAGGTCGACCGCGTTGCTGCGAACTTTAAAGGGCCGGCCCCATCTGGGTCAGGCGATATTGTGCCGACTGTTCGGCCCATCACATCATAGCGAACAGCGCTGGTGTAGTCCGAAGCTGAACTTTGAGCCTTTACCGCTACAGGAACAAGCCAAAGGCCAATCGTTGCGACAACGCACGACAAGCCGCTAGGTGTTTTCAAGAAGCTGAACCGTTTCATGGGCAGCTCGTTAGATTAGCGTTGGGCTGAGTCTCACTGATTGTCCTGCCGAGTGGATCGTAAGAATAACAAGTCCTCAAGGTCTGGCCATCTGCGGTTACCGCCGTGCCTCTCAACCAAAGGTTGTTCGGTCCGGAATTTGGTCCGTAATCATAGCTGGTAACGATCAGATCACTCGCGCCGCCTGCACAGGTGCCATTGACCAAATTCAGCGCAGTGGCCTTGCAACTTCGTTCTTCCGACAAGAGCCAAATCGGATCACCGGCCACATAGCCTGATCCGCTCTTCAGCCACGGCGTGCGCTGAACATAGGCATATTTGGTAGCTGGAGAGATTCCATTTACCGCTGGACCAACGGTTGTTAACACACCCCCGTGGTCAGTGCTGTAGGTGAAACTTGAGATATTGCCGTTTGCGTCCGTCACCGATGTGGGTTTGTTGCAGGTCTTGGCATCGGCGCAGCTTGCTGTGAAAACTGCCGACGTGACAATATCAGCAACGCCTGACCCGGCCTTTCCGACCAATCGGGCTTGCGTCAGGTTGCCCCGCCCATCGTAGGTGAGTTCTCTTTTGTTGCCCTCAGGAAAAACAACCTCAGAAACCTGATGATTGCGGCCAAGATAGCCTGCTGCCGAGTTTGCTCCTGTCCATTGATACGAGGTGATTCGCTGTAAAGGATCAGTGACAGACGCCACGACGCGCGCCGGTCTCTGACTGCCTGGCTGCGTCGCTAGAGTCACCGTGGAAGTTGCGCCAGATTCCGTCATCACCGCCGACACAACATCGCGGCATGGCGCTGATTGACCAGGGTAAGCATAGGATATCACTCGGCCATCCGCGAGCGTCTGTTGAGTGACCCGATCACGGCTCCCCGACCATCCCATGTCATCAAACCCATTGCTGCCAACACCGGGGCCATCACAGGCATCATATGTATTGCTCACAGCGCAGGTCGATTGCCCTGGCTCTTTTACGCAGGAGAGATGGTATCGAACTTCTGGTGGCAAGATCATCCCACCATATTGGTTAGGTCCATCCAAATCCTCAATCCGAACGTACTCAAAATTGTACACACCTCCATCAGCCCGCGTGATCGAAGTTGCCTGATAAATGTAGCTATCAGAGAACTTCTCAAAAACGATTGTAGCTACAGTATCGGATTGCGAGCAGTCGGAAATCTGGGACAGATCGATATTGGCCAGATTGTACGCGCAAACCTCTTGCTGTTGCACAGTGGATGAGATCGTTTGCACTCCTTCCTTGTAGATCAAAAGTCCGCTGGCTGTGTGCTCGTAAGTTGCAGGCGATCCGATTGTGGTCTGCGTATCGTATGTAACGCTGTTCCCATTCGCGAGATTAATCGTTGGGGAGCCGCTAAAAACTAACTCTTCATTTGACAGGCCACCATTCGTCTTAAGCAGATTTCCAGTCCTACTTGTGGCGGTGAACTCACCGTACTGCTCAAAAAAGATCCCGCCATGATAACCAGGAGTTCCTGGGACATAATCCAAAGAACTGCCATCCAGACTCGCTGATTTAAAATTGACTGGATCGATCGCATCGATCCCGGTTTCGAATGACTGCGATGAGTTCCCGAAAACAAAGTTCGCTGCGTAATTGTGATATTCTGGAAAAGGCTCTCCTTCGAACCCCGTAAAATAGCTCAAGAATGTCCCGCTCGCGCGAGTGCTTGTTGAATATGTCCATGGGCTGTTGGGCAAACGATTCCCGGAACTATCATAACTTAAGCTCAGCGAGAGCGTGTTCGGCCACTCACCATTTCCAATGGTGAAAAGCGGCACGCTGTAAGTAAAAGAACCGCTTACGAAACTAACTCCATACGGGCTAACGGAGTCGGCAGGTTTTGCAGTTTCAATGGCGCTGGTATCTTGCGCTGCGACCTGTGCATCAAGAGCCGTTGCGGCAAGAGCGGCAGCACCAACAACTCCGAAAACAGCCTTTGGAAATCCTCCAACCGTTTGAAGCGCTGTTTCCGGCGCGGAAAGCGCCGATGCCTTATCTCGATTCCTCATCTATTTGCTTTCCGTTCCCAACGCCCGGTAACCAACTCGGCCATGCCGCACAAAACCGCGGGTCGCTCACCATACTTCTCTTCGAAACGCTTTTGGACTTCTTCATCCGGAATGGCAGCGATGCTGCAGACTGAATTGCGACCCGCCACACGTTTTCTACGAAACTCAGATCGTCCTTTGCACCGCATGATTTGGAAGCCTTTTGCCTCCATTGCTTTGGCGTTCGATGCCGGAACGACAATAGAAAATCTGCTGCCGTCATCGATCTGACGAGACATGCACGTAGGTACCAAATCCTTGTCGCTGGGTTGAGCTTGGACAGGGTTTTGATTGAACGCCGATGCAACAATCAGGACCCCAAATGTCACTGGCAAGGTCGCTTCACGTGAGCCCATACTCAGCTCTCCTAAAATTGTTTGTGCAAGAGGGTTTTTCAAAATGGAATGCCCCCGCCGCCGCAACTGGTGGTCCAAACACTCAACTGTCCCGTTGAGGTCGCGCCGAGTGAATCCGCTACGGTATATGTGAATGTCGTGAAGTCACTCGAGGCGCTAAATGACACCCACACCGATGTGCTGGATACAATAGAAGCGCCAGCCATTCCGCCTGAACCAGATGAGATCGCCGTTAAAGCAAGCGGATAATTCCCCTCCGGATCGGTATCATTCGCCGTCAGATTTACAGTCAGGTCCGTAAGACAAGGCCCCGAAACGAAATCTGTTGTGGCCACGGGTGGGCCGTTTGGCGGAGGAGGCGGTGGCGGAGGCGGTGGCGGAGGAGGAGGAGGAGGCGGAGGTGGTGGTGGCGGCGGAGGTGGAGGTGGAGCGCTCCCGCCAGCGCAAGCCGAAGCCGTACCATCTGACGTCGCTTTGTACTCGATCCTATTCCCGGCATCATCATAGCAGAAAGAATGGGTTTCATCGTCATTTTGGCCGCCGATTGTTTCAGCCACAATCAAACGACCCAGTGCGTCATATTCAAACTGTTCTGTGCTCGACTGGGCGCTTACAGGATCCGATCCGAACAGCAGTACGATTGCGGACGAAGCGAGTAATGATGCTCTGAGCATTGGTTTGCGCGAGTCCTTATCTAAAAGTTCTCAGTAAGAGAACTTTATTGCACTATGGTGTCAACCTGACGTTTGCAGAAAGCATTAGAATATTTAGCAAATTTGAATATTTGTCGCCCTAAACCACCAGGCACAAACCTGTGGAAATCTATGGTGCACAAACACATCTAATCGCTTCTTAGCGATGCTCCAGCATATGGATCATAGTCCGAGGGAGGTAATTCCGGTCGCGAGTCTTCGCTGGCAAGAGTTGTTGGAACGGGCTGAGGCATGTTGCTCTGGACCTGCCCAAAGCCAACTAAAGCGCTCGCGATCAGCGGCGCGCCAAGAAGAACAAAGCAGCCAATCACAACTCGCAGTCCAGCACGTACCGCTAGCCGTCCAGTCAGCATCAACAGCCCAACATAGGCAACGGCCAGAACGCATAATGTTAGCGCCAGGCTTCCGATCAATGTCCCCGCGATCCAATCGATCGCATTAGGGATCGGTCCCACCACACCTGCTCCAAAAGAGGAGGTCGAAAGAGCGCTCAAAACCATATCACTCAGCGACCATAATCTGCGCCACTCTTCGTTTACCGCCGCGCCGCTCCAACTGCACAAAGACATCGATACTTTCGCGCACATAATGGCGCACATCATCGCGCGACAGCTTTGATCCGGCCTGCAGCACCAATAGCGCGAGCTGCTCGATAGCCCGCTGCGGCGTATCGGCATGGATTGTTGTTATCGAGCCAGGATGCCCGGTGTTAACAGCGCGCAAGAATGTGAACGCTTCGCTTCCGCGTAGTTCGCCCAAAATGATCCTGTCGGGCCTCATCCGTAACGCAGCGATCAACAAATCTTCCGCGCTGACGTTGGCTTCTCCCATATCCCCGCGGGCTGCAATCAAGCCAACGGCATTTTGGTGCACCAAGCGAAGCTCTTCGGTGTCTTCAATCAGGACCAAGCGTTCATCGCGCGGAATCTCGGCAAGCAATCCGTTGAGGAATGTGGTCTTGCCGCTCGATGTTCCGCCTGAGACGAGCATGTTTTTCCGGCTACGCACTGCTTCACGCAGATACTGACCAGCTTCTTCGCCGCCAAGCAAGCGACATTGCCGTGTCCGATCAATCGCTGCGCCTGCAGCATTGAGATCCGCAAATGCATCTTGGTCTTCCCAGTCTGCAAGACCCATATTTGAGGCAACATGACGCCGGATCGCTATTGCGTGGCCGCCGCGCGTTGCAGGCGGGGCAACAACTTGCACCCTTGAACCATCCGGAAGAGAAGCCGCCAGCAGCGGCTGACTGCGATTGATACCTTGCGAGTTGGCCGCGGCAATCTGGCGCGATAGACGGCCAAGCGTTTCTTCGCTCAGCGCCTCAAGCTCTTCGGCTTCAATATTTCCGCCGAGCGTTTCAACCCAAATTTCGCCGGGCCGATTGATGAATATGTCAGTGACATCATCGCGCGCGAGAACAGGAGCAAGCGGCGCAAGAAAGCTATCGAGATAATAACCGGTGTCGGCGTGCGCAGCTATCATCAATAGTCAACGGTCGAGAAATCAAGATCGCGGGCGACAAACACAGATACGCTGGTGCCGTGCCGGATCTTGAGAGTTCGCTGGACCTGCTGCCTATCGGTAATCTGAAGGTTTTGAGTGCTTCCAGGCAGCGCAACCACGACGCCTTCCGCTGATGCTTCACGCGTTGCTATTCCTACACCTATATCGAGGACCGATTGCAGGATCGCGCCGCCAAAGCGCTGGAGGAACTTACTATCAACATCGCCCTTCACGCCGGCTCGACCGAGTGGATCAGAAGAAGGAGAATCGAGCGCAATTGTAACGCCGTCCGGACGGATCAGCCGGGTCCATTGGATAAGCGCACGGTTTTGGCCTGCTTCAAGGCCGGACTCATATTCGCCGTAAAGGCGGCTTCCGCGCTGGACCAATATGCGCGTGCCATCGAAGCTGTAAATGTCGCGCTGGACCAAGGCACGAACGGCCCCAGGCCGCGTTGAGTCCAATGCAGTCTCAAGAACTGCAGGAATTACTGTGCCCTGCGGTATTGTTCGCGATGGGTTAGCGAAGCGGCCGGCGGTGACCCGGTCTTGATCTTCTGATTGAAGCGCGGCGTTTGAAGCTGAAGATGGAAGGAAGTCTGCATCAAAAACCACCGAAGGCCGCGCCTGAGCGGCGGGCTCAGCTTCGGCGAAGGGAAGAGCTTCTGCCGGATTTGGCAAAGTCCTCGCAGGCACGGCTGCAAATGACGGATCCAAAACCGAAGCTCGCGGTCGCGGCGGCTCTGAGGGTCTATCTATCTGTCGCCTTTCTGGCCGCGCTGCCGGCTGCAAAGCTGCAAAATCTCGAGGAAGCGCCAGCGGCGGTGCAGAGGTAATTCTACCGTTTTCAGAACCAGGCGCTGCAAATGTAGCGGGCGCCTGGGTTTCAGCGCGGTTTGCGCTCATCGCCGAGACGAGCCAGATCCCTCCAAAGGCCAATATTGCAAAGAATGCCCACATTCCCAGATTGCCAGGAGCATTGCCTGCGACATGGGGCAGAATGCTCTCTTGTTCGCTCGAGATAGCGGGGCCTGCACTAGCCATCATTCTTCTCCGGAGAGCGGCTGCGCCGCGCGGTTGCCTTATCCTTGTCTATTCTAAAGACGAGCTCTGCATGCACGCGGTCGATCTCAAAGACGCTGCCGCGCATATAGCCATTGACCACCTGTTCTTTTCCGGTCGGGCCGATCGAAAAAACCGCAGGTAGCGCCTGATCCGCTGCAAAGCGGATCTGTGTGCGAACGCCGTCATCCTGAATTGATGCAGGGCGTACAGATCGATCTCCCCTGACACGGTAGCTCCACGATTCACCGGTTGGCATGGCAGGCTGTTCGGCAGTTGGCGGCGTGCTTTGCCCGAAATCAAATTTGACCAGATAGGCCGCCGTCAAGCCAGCGCCTGACTGAACGCTAAAGCGGTAGTCGCGCCGATCTGTTTGAACCAGCAGCGCGCTTGATTGCTCTTCGGTCAGCGGCAGAACCAGAAAACTGTCGCGCTCATGCGAAACACGGATTTCCAATCGGTTTTCATCATCGACCGATACACGGCGGATCTGCTCTCCTGGTTCGAGCATCACGGTAAGCCCGGTTTTGGGCAGCGTTGTCAAAATAACTTCCTGGCTGGGCGCCCATTGGATCGATTGGATGCGCGGGTTTTCAGCGCTTGGGTTCGGCAATATTTGCGCCGAGCCGATCGCAGGTACCAACAAAAGCAGAATGGCAGCCAAACGGGTCATGGCTCACCCCTTTCGCGCGCCGCGATAGGCTGCCTATTTACCTGCGCCTCCTGCGCCTGGCTTACTTCGGGCAAAGTCTCAGCGTCGCGCCGGTACCGCGTGACCTGAAATCCGAGCGGGTTGATCAGCCGGTCAGCCTCGCTCATCTGCGCGCCGCTAAACTCATAATCGATTATGGCCGCCCAATAGCTTGGCGCCCGCGCTCTTGCGCCTGGATCGGTTCTGGTGGTTGTAAAGCGCACCATGGAACGGTTAGCGCCCAGGGACGACACGCTACGTATTTCGGTCCGAATCGTTCCTCCGCGCGGCATATAGGAAATTGGATTGAGCGGATTGTTCGCGCTCATCAAAGTGACATAGCGCTGGCGCTCATTCCCGGCTGTCCAGAGCGAGACTTTACGATAGTCATCTTGCACATTGGCGTTATCAAAATTCTCGCGCGCGATGACATATTGAACCAGAAATGATCTTGTAAGAGCGGTATCGGGCGACACCATTTGCGCATCAAGCGGCGCGAGCGCCTCGACATTGCCTGTCTGCCGGTCGACCAGCAAAGTGTATGGTTCAACTGTCTTGAGCGGGACAAGGTAGACCAGCGCAATTGCTTCGAGCAGCGCGATGGCAGCTACAACAGCAGCAACAAGCCAGGCTCTGCGATTTGATCGCTCCAGATCATCGGTGACGCTGCGGCCCCAGCTCTCGTCAACATCAAGCGTATCAAGATCGATCTGTTCGGGCTGGTTCATTTGCCTCCATCCCTTTTCACTGCGGCGCGCGAGGAGCGATATGATGTGCGCCGGAACGAGCTTCCCAGTCTCGGTGCGGCTGCCGATGCACCGGCAGCGCCCTGCCCACGATCATTGGATATCTTTCGATAGCTTAGCCGTTCAATCTCACTCGATTGCTCGCGCCGTACAAGCGTTTCGACGCTGTCCGATATACGCTGGACGCGGTTCTGAACCGGTGGACCTGCCGCTAGCAATATGGGATCGATGCGGTGGTCTGGCTGGCCGCTGGCAATCTGAAAATTCGGCAATGTGATCCAGCCTCGATTGAATGCGACCTTTGCCAGCACCCAGAGCATCGCGATCTGCAGAAACGCAAATGCCAGAGTGATTGCCAGCAGTTCGGTTGGAGCCGACGGCGCTGCATAGCCAAGGCTCCTGACCCTCAGTGCATCAGCAAGCCAGGGCTCCAGAATCGAAAGCTGCACGCCAAGCGCTACGGTTACCCCCGCAGAGCCAAGAATAGTCAGCGTCAGCCCTCTCAGCCAGCCAGCAAAGATACCGCGCGTTTGTTCGAACAAGAGCAAACCTGCCGAGAGCGGCGCGAGTGCAAGAAGCAGAGCTGCTGTAAGTCGCAACAAGCCCATTGAAGCAATGACGCCTCCCAGAAAGGCAAGCCTGCCATATCCAAGCGTTGTATCATCCTGCAGCGCGGCACCAGCAAAACTGCCACCTGTATCGCTGCCTTCGATAAATGCGCCTGTGTTCCGGCCCGTTCCAGCGCCTGCAAGTTCAACCATTTTCACATCTGCATTTTGCAGACGTTCGGCAAAGTTTGCTCCTGGCTGACCAAGACCTGCAGGAACAACCGCATTGGCGATCTGAGCTGGACCATCGAGCACTACATCATGGATCACCGTGCGAAAGGCCGGCCATGAAAACGCTAGCGTGATCACCAGGCCAATCTTGATCACGTCGAACACTGTGTCGCGGGCGCCCGGCACCGGTCCGAACAGCAGACGAATACCAAACAATGCGACGAAGATAGTCAAAAGGCCCGCCACAACCGCAGAAGCTAGAGATCCCGGCTGACCCAAAGCCAGATAGCCGTAGCTACCCATCACCTGCGCCTGACAATCAATATGATTGATCACGCGCAGCAAAAACTCATCGCCAGTTATGATCGCTGGGCACGCCATCAGGCAGCCTTCTCGAGCAGGAGATGAAGCCAATTGGCTGGATCAGGTCCAGTTTTGGTGACCAGCTCATCGAATATCCGCACCGTACTTTCGCGCCCTGATAGGATGGTGAGGAGATCCTGCTCACCTGACAGATCAAGCCGGGCGACCACGCTTTCTTTTCCGTGCCGGATCAAAAAGCAGTGCGAGCTGTCTGGCAGCGTTCGAACGAGATCAAACTCATGCGGGCTAAGCCCAAAGCCATGAATATAGTCCTCTGCGCGCGCTTTGGGATTGATCATGAATATCTGCGTTGCAGCCTGCTCGATGATCGCGCTGGCGATCTTGCTCTCAAGCGCATCCTGCGCGCTTTGTGTGGCAAAGCCAACGAGGCCATTGCGCTTACGGATGGTCTTTTCCCAATCCTTAATTCGCCGGACAAAGACATCATCATCCAACGCCTTCCACCCTTCATCAATAACGATGATAGTAGGAGATCCATCGAGCCGCTCTTCAACGCGGTGGAAGAAGTAGAGCATAGCGGGCGTTCGGCAGGTCGGATCGTCGAGGATCGAGGTCATGTCGAACCCGGCAGTCTCGACATCGAGATCGGTCTCATCCTTGGCATTGTCGAACAGCCAGGCACGCTCGCCTGCACCCCACCAAGGCCGAAGGCGCGAGTAAAGGTCGCCGGACTTGGGTTTGTCGGCTCCGCGAAACAGTTCGGCCAAATAGCGCAGCCGGCGCTTGTTCAAAGGCTGTGCAAAATTGGTTTCGATCGCATCGCGCACTTGATCCAGTTCAGAGCTATCAAGCGATCCGGCGAGCAAAGTCAGCCATTCGATCAGGAACAGCCGGTTGGCCGGCGTATCATCCAATTGCAGCGGGTTAAGGCCCGCTGGTTTATCTGCGCTCAGACGGTCATACCGCCCACCAATTGCGCGGATAAAGAGCTCTGCTCCGCGGTCCTTGTCGAAGAAGATCGTTCGCGGCCGGTATTTGCGCGCCTGCGCAAGTAGGAAATTGAGCACGACGGTTTTACCCGAACCCGATGGTCCGATGATCGTGAAATTGCCCAGATCGTTCTGGTGAAAATTGAAGAAATAGGGGCCCGCCGCCGTGGTCTCAAACAGCGTGACTGCCTCTCCCCAATGATTGCCGGCAAGCTTCCCGACGGGGAAATTGTGCAGGCTCGCTAGTCCTGCAAAATTGGTTGTCGAGACCAATCCTCTGCGGCTGATATATCTAAAGTTTGCCGGAAACTGCGCCCAAAATGTAGGCTCAAGCGCAATATCCTCGCGCACGGCATTGATGCCAAGATCCGCCAAAAGCGCGATGACTTCGGCAACATGCTGGTCGAGCTGGCCAAGCTCATCGGCATGAATGGCAATTGTCGTGTGATGTTCGCCAAATCCCGCTCGGCCCGCGGCGACCTCATCTTTGGCTGAGCCCAGCTCATCTCTGAGCGACAGCGCTTCATCCTCGGCAGACTGCATGCGGCGCAGCGCAAGGTTCATGCGGCCAAGCGCTTCGCGCCGTTCAACAAATGCAAAGCTCTGGCTTACATTGAGTTCGAAAGGCATCCGGTAAAGCTCATCGAACATCCCCGGCATGGTCCTGCTTGGATAATCTTTGATCGACACGAGCGCGATAAAGCGCCGATCAATATCTCCGCTGGGAGCAAGTTCGACTGCATCCTTTCCAAAGCTAACGCGGCGCGCCGGAATATGATGCCCAAGATCGCCATGCGGCACAGCCTGCGGCCGCATATCCGAATTGTAGAGATAGGATAGAAACTCGAGCGGTTCAGAGCGCTTGCCATCATCTGTCTCATAGGCAGAAAGGACATGCGGATCATAGGACCCGAGCGCAGCGACAAGAGCATCGCGCGCATTGTCGAGAGCATGCTTTTCGCTGGCCATTCGCGCAGCGTTTTTGGCGGTCGCCTTACCGAACCAGTTCTGCAAGCGGTCAACAAAGCCGACCCCGCCCTGTAACGGGCGGCGCACGATCGTTAGAAACAGCTCGTTGACGAACAACTGCTTGCCGCTCAGCCTTTCACTCCAGCGCTCATCAAGCCTCTGTGAAAAGTCGTCGGTGTATTCTCCGCTCAAGGCGGCATCGGCGCGCCGGCGAACCACATGATGATAGATCGCAAAGCGCGAAGATCCTGCTGCGCGCAGCATGGCATCGCGAAGTTCGGCTCGGTAGTTAAGCTCATCACTATCGGCTGTTTCGAACAGCAGCCCGCCAAGCCGGACCGTCTGCATCAACAATCCATCACGCGTTTCAATTGTTACATCGTCAATATGCCGCGCATAAGGAAGGTGCGTTCCAGCCGGGGCCTCACGGGCAGCGAGTTTGGACCGGCTAGTCACGGGCGATAAGAATTACACCGCCAAAAGGAATGGTTCTTAACCCGCGGACAATTGCGCACGCGTGTGATCCAAAGATCAAAGAAGCGCGGCTCGCGCAGGCTCACGATCATTCCAATGCCGTGGAAGACTAACGCTGCAGCGAGAACCCACGGGCTGCGGAAGATCAAGAACAGTTCAACTGCAACGATCAGATTGATCACGAAGAATGTATAGCTGACACCGGCAAACATCTGCGGACGCGTAAGCGCTACAAAAAGCGTATCTTGGCGCAGGTCGCTGCTCATCATTTCCTGTTAGTTTGCATTGTCATTCAGTTGAACCGGAGTCGGTGCAGAATGATCCAAGAATAGCCCAACGGAATTTGGGAGTCATCACGGCCATGTGGATATATCTGTTTATTTCGCATCCTTGCCAAATACTGACATTGAAAACTTAAGCGGCGAGCCAAAATTGCTATGCTGGTCAAGCATCTGGGCTCGAATACCACTAGCCATTCGGACGCACCGCAGCGGGCTATCGAGAAGCTCGCGCTATTGGTGCTCCAGGCCGGATCAAAACTCTCGCGCGATGATGTTCGCCATTATGTACGCGAAAGCATCGATGTCTTTGTGCAGCTGGAACGGCGCGGCGGAAAACGAAGAGTGTCGCAGATCATGGTCGCTGATTGATATGGTTTTGAGTACTCTTTCGGCCTCCTCTTTTGGAGCGGGTGTAGCAGGACCGGTCCCAAGTGCGATTGATTGGATCACCGGCACCTTGATCGGAAATCTGGCGCTAACATTATGCGAGCTGGCCGTTGCCTATGTTGGGCTGTTGATGCTGACCGGACGGCTAGCGGTCCGAGCTGGTCTGCGGGTGGTGCTTGGCTGCTTTATTTTGCTTGGCGCTCCGCTGATCGCGAGCGCGTTTGTTGGCTTTGGTCAGGTCCAAAGCAACACGCCTTTGCCCGTTCCAACAACCCTTGCCAGCGAAGACCAGCGACCGGAGTTACCTCCCTCAGACCATGATCCCTATGCCGGAGCCTCACTGCGAAGCGAATAGCAAAGCTTAAGTCCCGTAGGTTGATTTCAACGCCGTTTTTGAAGAGCGAACCTTCGACACTTCTCAGGCTCAAAATTGTCGATCAGGCCGCATCACTGCTATTCGGATCACTTCGTGAGATGAGTTGAAGCGGCAAAACTGGCAGGACCTGTTGGCATGTGGTTTGCGTTTCTTCATGGCAAGTCAGCAAACATTACCTTCGCTTTCCTTATTAGTCTGACAACGCCCCCTCAGAAACATGTATCGATGAGCCTGCCGATCATTGATGGGCCTTTAGGTCTGATCACTCGCCAATTTGTCCAGCTCACGGTCAGCTTTTCGAAAAGATTTGAGTCTGCCCCAAATTCCATTCGCGGCAAGCGCCACGCCGACTAATGCTGGCCATGGATAAAGCGGATTCGTCTTTGCAAGCAAGACGACTGCCAGTCCAAGAGCAGCAAAACCTAATACAAAACTAGCCGCGCTTACGACGTTAGTGTGGCTGCGGTACACCCGCTCAGCAATGCGTTGATCCAATCCGGCTCGATGTTGTTTGCCTTTCAGGATGTGAATCGATTGCTGATCGCTCTTGGTGATGATTAGGAGCGATAACCCAACGATAGCGGCAAGAGTGAAGAGCTCTTCCATTAGGATTCAAATTGGTCCTTTGGCAATCGCACCTGCACTCGGGTCGCGTTCAAGCCGAATGGCTTCTTAAAGCGATCTGCCACATCAAGCGACCGAACCACACCCCAGTTTTGAATTTGCTCAGTGGTGCAGGGGTATCATCGATCAGACTTTTGTCGAAAGAACAAGCAGAGCAAGATGTACGCCAAAGGCGCATACAAGATCCCGCCTATTATAAGAATCGCGATGAGCTCCGCGATGGAAGTAGGCCAAAGCAATTGATATGATGTCAGAACTCCACCTGGGCCCCACATGCTGGAAAACAGCGCCCAAAATATGCTTAATCCAGTGAGAAGGGCAAAAAGGGTAAAACTAAGTTTCATCATGAATGTCTATTCAGTCGCATTCGCTGAGTGGCACTTTATCGCTGCCTGAACTCAGCGCGATCTTGCCACAGCTTCGTCAATCGGAGACGTATTGCAATTAGCTTAACAGCAGCCGCGATTGAGACTAAAGCCGAAATGCACATCGCGAGTTTGCGTCCCTGCAAGTCCTACGTGGCTGGGGACTGTTAATCGCAAGAAGGGAATATGTCGGGATCACTTCTGACAAACCGAAACTGTCCGCCGCGTTCTATCACTCCACCTGGCCCCGTCGCGGCCATAACGATTTCAAATCCAGCAGGTTTGCCATTAGCAAGGTATGTCACAGTTTCCCCTGTGCCATATGGGTTTCTTCGAAATATCAACGTACCATTTTCAAAATACGGGAAAAGTCCAGGTGAGGCAACTATTTGAGGAGCGGGATTTCTACCAAAATGTCCGAACTTGTATGAATCGTATATTAGCTCCTTATCAAAAAAAATTTGATCTACTTCAATACGAAGTGTTCCGTTGAGGCCGAGCGCATTATAACATCCAACTAACTTAGCTTTATCAATTGGTTTGGGTTGCTTGTTTGAAAGAAAATTGCATCCGCTAGTCAGCATCAGCAACATCGCAAAGCAAGCGAATGTCTTAGTTTTGTGGAGGAGCAACACAGTCAAATATCTCCAATTGCGAAGTGCCTGCTGTTACACCTGCCGAAAAATTTCCTTGCGAACCTGTTGAGTAGGTACCTTGTCTGCCTGACCCTCCGAATTCGCCTGATGATCTGCCATGACCTACCGAGACTACAGGCGTGCTAAAATTCCCTTCGATATCATCCGCGAAACCGACAAAGTTGCGCAAACCTCCTTGGAATCTTCCAGTGAAACCACTTACACCGCCGCCGACTCCAACGGAGAATCGGCGCTCAATGAATTTACCCGACCATCCAGTACTTCTATCGACCCAAGAGCCAGTCGAGGCTGAAAAACCCAAACCGATTGTTCCTCCAGCTTATGATCCCGTGTAAGTGATTGTCGCATCTTGGCTGCTTGCTTGCTGTGCAAGTTGACATGGATCGACCGGCTCCGGCTCATTTGACCTTTTTGCAGCTGCCTCAGCTACAGCATCTTTTAGCATGTCGCGGCGCAAATTCTCGTACCTTGCCAACGGGCCGCCGCCACGACGATCACGCGGCTGCAACTTCGGTTCCGCCACATTCTGATTGCCGTTTCTCGGACTGCCGCTTCCGTCTCTGGGCGGACCGCACCACACTATAACTCCATCAATGACCCCATTTTCGCATAAGCCTGTCGGATCAAGGAAATTCACCGGGTCGCTCCCGACATAGGCGTACATATTCATCCCATCGGCATAGCCTATCGGATCGGTCTGCATAAACCTTCCCAGCGTCGGCGAGTAGATGCGGGCTTTGTAGTAATACATACCCAGCTCCGGAATTAGCGTCTGCCCTGTGTAACGGAACCTTCCGGTATTGTTAATGCCGGTAGAAACTCCTGGGACGCCGTATGTGTCGTAGGTGTTAAGGGCAGTTTGCGTTCCATCGTTCTTCACCTCCTGATAGATTGAACCAAGCCGGTCCCCATAGAAATAGTGCGCATTAGTCCGCGCAACACTGGTGCCCGGATAGCGAATCAGCGGATCGTCGCCTGCGCTTGGCCCATGGATATAGCGCTGAAGCATCGAGCCCGAGGCATTGTACTCACCGATCAGTGCATCCCCGTCATAGTGGAACCGCGTCGTGTTGCTGCCATCAGCAACTTCATAAAGCCGCCCGAATGGATCATAACGCAGCGTTGCGGTGTTGCCACCAGAAGCTGTAACCAATCGGTTCTCAGGATCATAGACATAGGTAGTCGTGGTCGTTCCGCCTTGCCCGTCAGATTGCCGATTAATCGAGAGATTGCCACCAGCATCATAGCTCTGCGTAAAACCGTCAATATCAGTGTACTGGTTAATGCCATTCGCGGTATAATCGAGATCGGAAGCGGCCAGTGCATGCGCGTCAAACAGATTGTTGTTCAGCGTTTCATCGACAACCTGACTGGCAGGGTTGAGCGTCCAGCTATGGGTGACATCATAGGTAGAGGTTGGATGATTGGTGACCATTTCGTCGGGACGCATGCCCCCATCATAATTGTAGTCAACGTCAGGCGCGGAGCCGTCACGCGTTATCCGCCTCAACTGACCGCCTGCCCAGAAAATGTTGCTGATCAAGGTAGCGCCCGTCTGATCCTTGATCTTGGTTAGCTGGTTCAGATTGTCCCACTCATTGGTCCAATAGGAGTTGTCGGGATGCGTAATCCGTGTGCGCCGTCCGGCAACATCATACTGGTAAGAAAGCGTCCGGCTCTGACTGTCGAGATCGGTTGTCGCTGTGACCAACTGGCCCAGGGCGTTGTAGGTGAAGCTCAGCCCCTCCCCGGCTGCGCTATCGAAATTGGCGTAGGTGAGCGCGCCGGTTAGATCGTAACCGTAGTAAATATCGCGCGTATGTGTTGTTGCCAGCCCGGTCCGGTTCGGAACGAGCTTGCTCGTGACCCGGCCCAGATTGTCATAGGCATAGGTAAACGTCTCATTGCGGCGCGTGCGGTGCGTGAGGATGTTGCCGCCTACATCATAAGTGATCGCTTCATAGTCTGAAGCGTTGGCAGTATTCGTGGTGGCAGGGTCGGGATAGGTGATCCGTATATTCCGATCAAATCCGTCTTGCGTGTATTCGGTGCGATTATCCATCGCATCCTCAACCCATTCGACCTGACCATTGTTGGTGTAGGACATTTGTGCCGACTGCTGCGCTGAGCTTGTTCCAAAGCCTGACCATACCTCCGTCACGCGGTCAGCAATATTGTAAATCCGTTTCGATATGCGGTCCTCACCGTGCACGCCCGCCGTCATGAGCGTGCAAGCATCGGCTGGTAGGGTGGTAGTTGAATAGGGCGCGTTCATCCGCCGCGCGATGCACTCCAGCCTGCCAGCATTGTCATAGCTGTATTGGGTGATGGAATATTGCGCGATGGTAGACTTGAACACATGCGCCTGCGTTTCGACGCGGCCGAACTCATCGTAGCTGGTCAAGTAACGAGTATCGCCGGCAAAATTTGTCCAGTCGATCTCGGTCAGGCCTGGAACGGTGCCGTTTTCCGTTACCGTCACCTGTCCGTCAAGATTGCGCGTTAACCGGGTGGCGAGCGGCTTGTTTCCGGTCGGCGCTCCGTTCGGATCGGGCGAGATCGTGCCCATCAGCTGCCCAGCATCGTCATATCGGTTTTTAGAAAGATCGACCGTTCCCGCTAGCGGACCATCTACCGTTTCAGTCTGACCAAGCGCAGTATATGTGAAGGTGTTGGTCGCCGCAAGCGTGCCATCACCGGCTTTGCGTGTGATCGTAGCAGGCTGCAGATTTTCAGCTTGGAGGTTGTCGTAATCAACCTCGATTACCTGCTCATTTGCGCTTCCTGAGCAAGATGCACCGACGCGGCAGCTCTTGACGCTAACCAGCTTGGTGATTGCATCAGAGGACTGCACCAGAGTGCCGCCGCTGTTTTTGATCCGCGCATACTCATTGGCGTAAGCAATGGTCGATTTTGGTCGGATACTGGCGGAATCAGCGGGAAGCTCGACCGTTAACACGCCGCCATGCGTCTGATCATAGGTGTAGTCGGTTACTTTGCCCCGTGCATCGGTGGTAGTCAGCGGGCTGTCGCAAGTGACAATGTTTGAACAATAGATATTCGTTCCGCCCTGAGGCGGAGCGCTGGTTAGAGCGGGATAGGTTGCAGAGGTCACAATATCGGCGAGACCCGAACCGGGCTTGGCCTTTTGTCTCGCCTCAGTGGCGCGCCCACGATCATCGCGAGTGATCACCACCTTGTTGCCTTCCGGCGCGGTAACTTCGATCAATCGTTGATCACTGCCATAATCATATTCGGTTGTGTTTCCGAGTGCGTCTTCCGAGCTCAGAATCAGACTATGATTGATGTCTGCTACCGTAGTTCGCTCACGCCCTAGTGCGTCATTCGCAACCGCAGTCAGTTCAATACCGCTCAGGGACCAGGTGTAGTTGCGGGTGTAACTGCCTTGGTGAGTGACCGATGACACCCTTGAGTTGGCATCATATGCCACGACCATACCGTCGGTGGTTTCAGAGGGCCGTTTTACTCCTATAAGACGTTCAGAACTGTCGTTGCGAAATCGCGACTGGCGGCCCAGAATATCAGTCACAGTTTCCAGCTGATCACTACCCGAGGTCGTCACCGCATAATCGAGATAGGGCCATGTTCCAGTCAGACTGCAACTGTCTGCCGCCGGATCGCAATATTCCTCTGCATTGTTGATCGCGGTGACCTTGGTAATGTTGTACCAGCCATCGCCTTCATCGACGGGGTCCGGCGTATTGTCCTCATAGTTGAATTTAAGCTGATAACCCGCATTGTTGGTGACCGATTGGAGTCTGATAGTATAGATCGTGGTGCCGAGAAGATAAGTGTCGCCGCGATAAGTCAGTGTGGTTATCTCGCCGTTCGGCGTTTTCACCTGCGTTCCAACAGCCTCGACCACTTCGTAGTAGCTCTCGCCGTTGGCCACCATGCTCTTGCTGAAGCGAAACTCAGTTCCACCGCCGTCAACATAGATCAATTCGGTGGCTGTCTCACTTAGCGTACCATTCTCGCCTGCTTCGGGTACAAAATTCCCATTGGCATCTTTTACAAACTGACGCTTGCTACCGCCGATCTGAACGTTGTAGACATAGCTCGCGCCGATGAATACTTCTTTGGTAACAGAGAGAATATAATTGTGCCGCCAACCATTGCCCACGCGGCTGCGCGTATGCGCCAAGCCGTCACTGCCGCCGATAGCAACGGTCGATGAGGGAATAACAATAGCACCGCTCGACAGATCCACTCCGTTTTCATCAAGCAATTGCCTCAAAGGCGGAGGATCGAGAGTGATGCTCTGCGCAGCAAGCGGGCTTGCAACGAAAATCGCCGGCAGGATGGCAGCTGTAGATAGAAAAAGTGTCTTGGAGCGCATATCAGATCTCGGTGAAGTTTTTAGTGTCAAAACGTTCGAAGAATGTGTCGCGGCCTACTCCTGCTCATTGGGTGCCGGCTTTCTAATTGATGGGCGAACCCATTGCCCAGCGACCTGCTCAGCTGCTGCGCAAAGTACCGCAGGCCTCTCGCCATATGCGCGGGTCAATTGGTTTTGGACTGCCTCATTGCCTGTACTGGCCAACTCGCAGATCTCGTCTCGCCAGCCGCCCCGCTTGTCGGCCTGCACAAGGTCCGCAGTTCGGCAATCCACTCTCGTGAACCCTTTGCTTTCAAGCGCTTTTGCCGCGCCTTCGATCGTTAGAATTCTAAAGGGTTGCCCGCGATTCTCATGACGGACCTGTGCAACGTTACTCATTGGCCGGGTCATACAAACCGGTGCCTTGTCAGCTTCCGTTAACGGTATGATGGGGGCTTTCGTCTGCGCTGTAAGCTGCATAGGTGCCCAAAGAAGCGCGGCTAATGACAAAGGCATTGCGGATTTGCGGAGGAGGCTTTTGATCATTGATATTCTCCGTGAACTCTGAAGAAGCTGATGTGTCGGATACGGCGATCGCTAGAACGGATCTTCGTCACCACCGCAGCTGGAGCTCACTGTGAGCGTTGCTGTATCCGTTGCTCCAAGCGAATCTTCCACGGTGTAGGTGAAGCCTGAAAAATCCCCATTATGCGCAAAGAATACCTGCACGCTGCTTGAAGAGCTGATTGAGACGCTGGCCCACCCTGAATTTTGTACAATGGACACAAGATTTAGCGGATAGTCGCCGTCAGGGTCGCTGTCATTGGCGGTCAAATTCAAGAATGTTTGGCCGTAGCACATCCCTGAAACCATGTCGTTCTGCGCAACGGGCGGGTTGTTGGGCGGAGGTGGAGGCGGCGGCGGTGGAGGCGGAGGCGGTGGAGGAGGCGGAGGCGGCGGCGGAGGTGGTGGAGGCGGGGGCGGTGGAGGCGGAGTGCAGCTTACCTTTGTGCCATCGTCGCTGGACTTAAAATCAACCCGGTTGCCATTCTCGTCAAAGCAGAAGGACTGAGTATCTCCGTCATTCGGCCCCGCCGTCGTCTCGGTAACGATTAGCCTTCCAAGAGGGTCGTACTCATGCTCTTTTTCAGGGGTCTGAGCCCATGCTGTTTGTGCTGCAAGCACAAGTACAACCGATGTCGATGTGAGAAAGCGGGATCTACGCATATTTGAATCGATCTCCTGTTTTGTCGGACAAATCATATCGCGCTGCTCGCGAACAAGTCAAAGCACACAAAGCTTGTGAACGATCATATTGATGGTCGATTTTTCAAATCCTCGGCGGCAAATAACTCAAATGAGATTGTGCATAACTTTCAAACACAAACATCGAGCTTCCACCGGTTTGCTGAGCTAACCAGTCAATCTTGCGGCTCTCTAGAATTGGCCGAGTCGGAGAGCGAGCCGGCAACAATTGAAGATCAAATCTGTGTCGAACACACCTGCAAAATTCGCGAGCCGATTGCCGACCAAGACAATGCGAGCATTTTGGAAATTCAGGCCGGCCCTGCAAGCGTGACATGGATCACAGCCGCACTTCAGGAAAGTCAGATAGACTTTGCGGAAAGTTGTTGGTTCACGACCTAGTTCAATCGAAGAATCCAGAAGGATCGCTGGCCGATTGATTTTGTGGTAAATGGCAACCCAAGATTGGGAGAATCTGAATGACGCGATTTGGAATTTCTTGTGTTTTGCTCTTCACGGCTCAGCCTGCCCTCGCGCAGATCGAGAACATCCGCTTTGGCAATCTTCACGCTCACACATCCTACAGTGACGGAAAAGGTCTCCCCGAAGACGCCTTCAAAATGGCATGCTCTGCCGGGCTGGATTTCTTCGCAGTTACCGAGCACAATCATGCCGCCGGTGATGGTAAGGGCGATCGGCGCGACGGCATTGTAATTGCTACGTCACCCCAGCTCTATTCAGGCGATGTGGATTCTCTGGTTTCGGCGGCTGATCGCGAAAACAACCCGAACGAATGCGTTACATTGTACGGGCAGGAGTTCTCAACAATCAGCCGCGGCAATCACGTGAATGTCTTCGATGTTGGTAGCGTGATTGATGTCGAGAACGGCCGATTTGATCTTCTACTAGATTGGTTGGATGACAACCGCGATGGCGGCGGTGATCTTGCCCTCCTTCAATTCAACCACCCGCGGTCGGGCAAGCGCTCGGTCAATGACTATGGGCGCGATGACTTCGGTGCTGGAGGCGAGATAGCGTGGCAACAAGCAATGAGCGCGCACGTTTCCTTGATTGAGGTGTTCAATGCGCCGGCACTTAGGGACGGCACCGGTCAGCGAACACACGACAATTCTTCGCAGTTTAAACGCTATCTCAACTTGGGTTTTCATGTTGCACCAAGCGTAGGTCAGGACAATCACTACGAGAACTGGGGGCATTCGACCGATGCTCGAATAGCGGTGGTAGCGCCTGACTTTACACGTCGCGGCATACTGAATGCGCTCAGGGCGCGTCACACCTATGCGAGTGAAGACAAAAACCTGCGGGTGATCTTCCGGGCTGGTGACGCGCTGATGGGCGACGTTACTGATCCGCCTGCGATTGGCGAGGAGCTACCTCTGACGGTTCAGATCATCGATGATGACGAACCGGATGCGGTTTATGTCATCGACGTCTACCGCGATGTCGCAGGCGGCAGGCCTCCTAGTTGGCCAGTTGAAAGCTTCGAAGTCTCAGGAAATCAAACATCGCCCTTTCAGCTGGAAGGCGTCCGGCTTGAAGCGCTTGGTGAATATGTCTTTTTGCGCATCACACAGTTCACCGAGGGTGTTGGCGATGATGATGAGCATCCCGAAGATGACCGCGTTTGGACTGCCCCAATCTGGTTTGAAACGGATCATTTCCATGACGGCGATGAGGATGTCTCCCTTCGGATGGTGTCCATGATTCCTGATCCTGATGGTGATGATCTGGCCAACGAGCGCATCACTTTCACCAACAGCGGAGATTCAGATGTTTCTCTTGAAGGATGGCAGGTTCGAGATCTCGCCGGAAACATCTGGGTGCTCGATGCGCTCCGAGCGCTTGCCCCTGGCCAGACCAAATCACTGCTCAGAAATGGACAATCAATGGCACTCAACAACAGCGGCGACCGGGTTGAGCTAGTCTCGCCGGACGGAACCGTCGTGCAAGTTTTCAGCTACGACCGCGTAGCACGAGGACAAGAAATCAACGTCCCGCCGGATGGGCAGTGAGGCTGCAATTGTGAGCGAGCAAGACGACAACTCATTCAAAGAAGGCGCGGGCCGAGACCTGGTTGTGATGCTCGACGGGACCGGCAATGAGCTTGGACGCAATCTTTCCAACGTGCTCAAACTTTTCCGAATATCCGCCAAGAATGACAATCAGCTTGTGTTTTACAACCCCGGCGTCGGTACCATTGGCAAACCAGGACGCTGGCGGCGAATGCGTCACAATGTTTCTAAACTCTTTGGCCTCATGACCGGGTGGGGCCTCGATGCCAATGTGCTTGAAGCTTACAGCTGGCTGTGCCGCAATTGGCGCGAAGGCGACCGGATATGGCTTTTTGGTTTCAGCCGCGGAGCTTGGACGGCGCGGGTTCTCGGCGGCTTCATTCACATGATCGGCCTACTTAGGCCGGATCAATTAAATCTGTGCGGATATGCCCTTGTTGCCTACAAGAAGGCGGCCGAGAAAGACGACCTCCCCATCGCCTGGCACTTTGCCCGGGTCAGCGCGGCGCGGCGCGCTACAATACACTTTGTTGGTGTTTGGGACACGGTTGGCTCGGTCATCGTTCCTCGCAAGGACCGCATCATTCCGAGCCTCGAGACCCTGCCATACACAGAGCAAAACCCGTCAGTCCGGATTTTTCGGCATGCGATGGCTATCGACGAAAAGCGGCGTATGTTTCGCGTCGCCCGCTGGAATTCTGGTCAGAAGTTTGTCGAAAATCCATTTAGCGACAATGAGCCGCCCGATCAGGATGCCCTCGAAATGTGGTTTGCCGGTGTTCATTCAGACGTCGGCGGCGGATATCCGGAGGAGGAGAGCGCGTTATCCAAGTTTCCGCTGATCTGGATAGCAGAAGAAGCAAAGGAAGCCGGTCTCGCAATCAACACCGCTATGTTCAATCACCTGATCAAAGGGCATGAACGCAAGGGCAGCAAGCACCATTACACCCCTCCAAATGCTGCCGCTGACGCGCATCGTTCGCTTACCTGGCCCTGGAAGCTCCTTGAGTGGATTCCCAAGCGCCGCAAGAACATGGAAACACGCCGGTGGTCCCTACTGGGCCTATATATTCCGTGGGGTGAGCGGCGGCTCATTGACCTTGCCGATCAAGTTCACCCATCGGTCGGTGATCGGCGGGAGGAGCTAAGCGATTATCGTCCATCAAATCTACCGATTCCGAAATCGGAATCTTATTCCGTCGAAGACTCATAACTGAGAGAGACAACAATGGATCAAGAAGCAGCTGAAGCAGTAGACGACGCAAGCGCGGGCGGAGTAGCAGACCAGCCCGAAGCAGGCGATGGACAAGGGAACTGGTCCGATGTTCTTCTCACTCTAATTCCAGGCGAGGTCACCGCCGTCTATCTCGGCATAAGATCGACTGTCGCAATGATTGGTGAAAGCGCAGAAGACATAGGCGCTTATGTGCCCTTCGTTCTGCTCTTTTCGATCTTACTCCTCACTATTTTGACACCGATGATCGCCATCAAGATCAGGGCATCGTCGTTCCAGGTAGGATGCTTCGTTGCATTGTCCTTTTTTATCTGGTCCACCAACATTGATTATAATCGTATGCTGGAACTGGTATTCCTTCTGGAACAACCGCTGCTTACAGCCATCGTCAGTTATCTGATCCCAATCTCGATGATCATCTGGGCCGGCCTAGCCGTCCCCGTCTTTGCTCAAATATACCAGAGCTCTTCGGCGACGCAGGAGGCGGAATGATGAAGAAACTGTGTTGCATCCTCGGATCACAAATCGTTGCGCTAGCGCTGATCTCATCGGCAAACGCACAGGAAACGCTAACCGTCGCCGAGGCAATGAGTGATGAGTTTCCGGATACCTTGTTTGTGGTTTCCAAACCCAAGGAATCGAGAGGAAAGCTCAACCTTGCACGTTCGGGCGGACTCCAAATCGCTGACGATTTCTGCCTGGGATCGGACAACCGGTCTCGCTCAGGGCGCATCTGGTTTACTTACAACAACCGCGGACCAATTGCGGGCAAGAAAGATGCTCTTGCCGTTCTGATCGCTAAGCACAAAATGCACTCTGCAGGAGCAACGCCCGCGGGGCGCGTTTCGGTTGCAGCATTTCGAAATTCCAACCCATGGTACCGCGGGAGGGTGTCGACGTACTTCAAGCCCAGCGCGCGTCCACTACGCAATACGACACTAGCTGCTTGGAATGCCGCTCATGAATCCGAGCGAACGACACGCTATGACCGACTCTTTGGCCGGAAACCGGGCGACCGATTCCACGCTTCACCAGCACCGGACGTACCCAGCAGCTCAACAGACAGCGCCTGGTGGGCGTTGCCGCAATACGCGGCGGGCAATTTTGATGAGCTCGTGGTGGATGCTCGGTTGCTACGGTTCTCCCGCGCAGGATTTGAACAATCAAGCGCGAGCGGCGTCAGTTTCTTTCTGTCGCCTGGCAGGTTCGATACGCTGACCGTGAAAATTCGGAGCGATGACCAGAGTTCCAGCCGGCAGTTTGAGTTTGAACTCAGTGAATGTGAGTAAATTTTTTGTGCTGTCAGACTAACGGCAACTCGCTTCCGATTGGCGTCGTTTTGGCAAAGTGCGCTAAGTAGCCATTTCCGCAGGAATGCGCTCCACCTTGATCTTGGATGCTGCCTTACGGGCTTGCACAATATCATAAGCAGCCTGCATCTTCATTAGAGTTGCGCCGGACACGCCGAAAGCCTTCTCAAAGCGAACAGCCATTTCAGGCGACAGAGATGCCTTGCCGTTTAGAAGATTACTCATAGGAGCGCGAGTAACACCAAGACGCTCAGCAGTTTCCTTCACAGTGAGGCCATAAGGCCTCACAAACTCCTCCATGAGAAAAGGCCCTGGATGAATCGCGAACGATGAATGTAATTTGATAGCCATTAGTGATAATCCTCTAAGTCCATATCGACGATTGCTTTTTCGTCGTTGAGCTTAAATGTCAGTCTCCAACTCTTTGTGACCGTCATAGCCAAACTACCCTTGCGATCACCTGTCAATTTGTGGAAGCCGAAGTTCGACGGAACTGCCAACTCATCCAAGCTCTCTGCAGCCGCGATAAACGCGAGCATTCGTTCAAGACGCTTCGCCTCTGGAACACCCCTAGCACTACCAGTTTCGGCATACTTTCTGAGGGCCTTATGTTTGATGCTTTCGATATCGGTGTATTGCCATACATTACGCGTATTGCCAAGCAATACAGAGCAAGGCTTGCCGTTGCTTAAGGGCTTAGGGGCAGGCCGCTAACGATTCTGCCGCCATTCAAGCGCGCAAGCGAGCCATCACTTATCAAAGCACGGATAATATAAAGTGCATCGTTGGGCTCTAAACCCGAGACCTGAATCAGTTCCGTAACTTTTGCGCCTGCTGCGCCCGAAGCGTGGGCTTTTTCGATGATGTTGAGAATGATAGCCAATGAGAAAGCCTAACAGTGTCCGCCTCATCACATCCCACATTATGATCTTTGCTTACTCGAAACAATAAGAAACAGGTGCTCTGATCTCATGCTTCTGGCCATGGTCTCAGCCCTAGCCAGTCGGACTACCCTGCCGGCGTCGATTTTCGGTCAGGCGCGTTTGCTTCGACAGCACCCGATTGCATACTAACTTGTTCCATTTTGCAAGCCGGCGCGAGAAGCAAGCGTTCAACACCAAGACTTGCAAACCCAATCGCAAAAAAGCCGATTGTAAGCCACCAATTGATCTGCTTTATCCGAGTTTTTACGTTAGCATTATTGTCTGTTGCCTTGATTTTCTCAAGAAGTCGTGAAATCTGCCCGGGATCTGTTGATGCCTGATCAGGACGGAAATCGATCTTAGAAGCATAGATGCCCGCGATACCCGCAATCGCGCCGCCGATCATGACTGGCCACCAAGTGCATCCTAGTAACCAACGACCCAACATTCCTAATGACGCTGCAACTGCAGCGAGAGCGAATGCGTTCCTTGCAGATTCTGCCCCGATTATTCTCACCATCGTATCGCTCAGGCAGCTTCGTTGTGGCTTAGAGATTCATGACCCGTCGAGTATGCAAGGTGGAACATCGTCGCGAGCGCTCGTGAGGTATAGTTGTGCTCGCGAAATGAGCGCACAATCTCGGGACTTATCCGGCTTACCCGATCCCGGTTCTCTTTGAGGCGTGAACGTAGCTCCTTGACTGCCTTTGATTGCTCTCGCCGAGTTGTGTATTCTACAGCTTCACCCTTTTCGATACGCGCCTCAATATCCTCGAACCCTTTTGCGATAAGATGATCGGCAAGCGAAAAGGCGACGAGTTCATTGATCTCTGCAGAAAGCGCTTTGAGCCGAGTTTCCTTGTAACCAGCATCAATCTTCGACCATGTGTCGCTCATGCCGAAAGTATCAAGAGCCCATTCGCCGGTAGATCTAGCCAGGCTGAAAGGCTTCAATTTCACCACCCAAAATGCGATGTGACTGACCTGCTTGATGTGGTTTGCTTGACCATCCTCGCCATGAAATCCGCAACTAACCTGCGCAGAAAGGAATGCCTCCTTGAAGGTTGCTTCTGTTAGTCTAAGCCTAAGTTTGAGCTCATTGGAAACGTCTGTACCAAAAGCTTCTGCAGCTTTCTTGACCTCATCATAATTATCAAACATTAAGCGCCCGCCCCCAAGTGTTTAGGCGAGCATCATTGCCTCGCGACTGCCCGCCAAACAAGAGCAAATATTTCAGTTTTACACCGATTGACTGTTGAAATACGACTTAATCAGCGAGCGCGAGGATTCGTCGATCGAAGGGTCCCGCTCAAGGGCCGCGCCGACATTGCCGAAACAGCTGTTGCCAACAGTATTTAGCTTCTCACGGATCGTTTTTTCGAAACGCTCATCTGAAGCTATGTCCGAGTCAACAATCTCCAATCCTGGCTCGAACTGATCCAGCTCAAAAGCTTTGATCAACTCAGTAACAGACACACGAACTTCCTCACCATCATCAGATGTGGTGACGAGGACCGTGCGCCCCGTAGTTTTTGCCGCTGCCATGCCCCGTTGCCCCGTCGTTTCGTTGTCGCTGACCAAACGGGTTACCCTTTCGCCACCAACCAATTGCACAGCGAATGAACGGGCGAGTCTAA
>Ga0316204_10003754_pt1 | contig 29359 bp, 25 predicted proteins | sample 6monrhotite_MG_2_FD_205661 | JGI IMG/M metagenome (GOLD analysis project Ga0316204, IMG submission 205661) | Microbial mat bacterial communities from mineral coupon in-situ incubated in ocean water Damariscotta River, Maine, United States -... | ecosystem: Environmental > Aquatic > Marine >...
GTCTGCTTTTAGCTTTAATCTGTGTACCCATAGGGCACAAGGACCTCTTCGAGGCAATCCGCAGACTAACTATTTTTTCAATCAATTTCAAAACTTCATTATTTTTCTATGCCGCCATCAATCGAACAACGTCTTGCCCTTGAACTTAACGCGAAACCCGCTCAAGTCACCGCCGCCGTCTCACTTTTAGACGAAGGGGCTACTGTCCCGTTTATCGCCCGTTACCGCAAAGAAGTAACCGGCGGACTGGACGATATTCAATTGCGTTTATTGGATGAACGCTTGCGCTATTTGCGCGAACTGGAAGATCGCCGCAGCACCATCATCGCCTCGATTGAAGAGCAAAGTAAAATGACGCCTGAGTTGCTCAATGCGATCACTCATACCGAAGACAAAACCCGATTAGAAGACTTATACCTGCCATACAAACCCAAGCGCCGGACTAAAGCGCAAATTGCATTAGAAGCTGGCCTGCTGCCTCTAGCCGATGCCTTGCTTGCTGATCCGATGCTTAATCCAGAAATCGAAGCGGCGAACTATTTAAAGCCTGCCTTTTCAAACGACAATGGTAATAATCCCGGCATACCTGACACCAAAGCTGCGCTAGATGGCGCACGTCAGATTTTGATGGAACGCTTTTCTGAAGATGCCGAATTGCTCAACAAATTGCGCAGCTATGTGCAAACACATGGCGTACTAGAAACTAAAGTAATCGAAGGCAAAGAAGAGGCCGCCGCCAAATACGCCGATTATTTTGATTACTCAGAAACCATCAGCACCATCCCCTCACACCGCGCACTAGCCGTGTTTCGTGGCAATCGCGAAGAACTACTCAGCATCACGCTACGCCTCGACACGGAAGCTGAAAAGCCCAAGTGGGACGCACCATTCAACCCCTGCGAAGGACTCATTGCCGCACGCTTTGCCATCATCAACAAAGATCGACCTGCGGACAAATGGCTGAACGACTCCGTGCGTTGGACTTGGCGCGTTAAAAGCTTTTTGCATCTGGAAACTGAATTGAGAAGCAAGCTACGCGAGCGCTCTGAAACCGAGGCGATTAACGTCTTTGCGCGCAACCTCAAAGATCTACTGCTAGCCGCACCTGCTGGCCCGCGTGCCACCATGGGACTCGACCCTGGCATGCGTACCGGAGTCAAAATAGCTGTTGTCGATACCACGGGCAAAGTAGTCGATACCGCCGTCATTTATCCACACCAACCCAGAAATGATTGGGATGGCTCTTTGCACACGCTGTGCAAACTGGCAGAAAAGCATAAGGTCGCGCTGCTCTCCATTGGCAACGGCACAGCTTCACGCGAAACCGACAAATTGGCGCAAGACCTCATCAAAGCACGCCCCGATTTGCCGCTTAGCAAGATCGTTGTATCTGAAGCTGGCGCATCGGTTTACTCCGCTTCCGAATTTGCCTCGCGCGAATTTCCGGACATGGATGTCTCACTGCGCGGCGCAGTCTCCATTGCGCGCCGCTTGCAAGACCCACTTGCCGAACTGGTTAAGATCGATCCCAAAGCCATCGGAGTCGGTCAATACCAGCACGATGTCAGCCAAACCCAATTAGCTCGTTCACTAGATGCCGTCGTGGAAGACTGCGTAAACAAAGTTGGCGTAGATGTAAACACCGCTTCCGCTCCGCTACTCGCGCGCGTCTCTGGCTTGAGCAGTTCAGTGGCACTGAACATCGTCGCACAGCGCGATTTAAACGGTATGTTCACCTCACGCAAAGCCCTGCTAAAAGTGCCGCGCTTAGGTGAAAAAGCCTTTGAACAAGCCGCAGGATTTTTGCGCATCATGGGCGGAGAAAACCCACTAGATGCCTCAGGCGTACATCCTGAATCCTATCCCCTCGTAAATAAAATTCTTACCGAGATTAAAAAGGACATAAAAGAAATCATCGGTGACAGCGCACTGCTGCAATCACTCAACCCCGCCAGCTACGCGGACGAGAAATTCGGCATCCCAACCATCGCCGACATTTTGAAAGAACTAGATAAACCCGGACGCGACCCAAGACCAGAATTCACCACCGCCACCTTCAAAGAAGGCGTGGAAGAAATGAAAGACCTAAAGCCCGACATGATTTTAGAAGGCGTAGTCACCAACGTCGCCGCCTTCGGCGCATTCGTAGACATCGGCGTACATCAAGACGGCCTAGTACACATCTCCGCCCTATCCAACACCTTCGTCAAAGACCCGCACACCATCGTCAAAGCTGGGCAAGTCGTCAAAGTCAAAGTGTTAGAAGTAGACGAAAAACGCAAACGCATCGCCCTCACCATGCGCCTGAGCGACAACGCAGCCACCAGCAACAAAGCCGCTGCACCATCAGACAAGCAAAATGATGCCAAACGTATGGTGCAACATAAACGCAAAGATGAGCGTCAAGCAGCGCCGGACAATGCAATGGCAGCGGCGTTTGCTAAGTTGAGGGGGTAATGTTTCAAGTTAGCTCTATTCAGTCGGACTGCGCTTAATACTCACAGCCGGCTTGCTGAAATAGTATTTTCGATAGTCAAGAATGGTTATTACTGCTAAATATTGCGCCCACTTCTGCCAAAGCGCATTTGATTCACGACAGAGATTTGAGATGGAGTTCCGTCTACGCCGCGCAGACGGTAGCTACGGCTGGATTGCCGACGTAGGCACACCGCGTTTTGACAATAACGAAGAATTTCTCGGCTACATCGGCTATTGCTGGGATATAGACAATCGTAAGGCTGCCGAAGCGCGCCTGAAACTAGCCGCGAACGTATTTACGTTTGCCCGTGAAGGTATTCTCATCACTGATGCTCATAGCAATATCATTGATGTAAACGATACCTTCACACGAATTACTGGCTATAGCCGCGAAGAGGTCTTAGGCAAAAATCCCAGCATGCTTCATTCTGGTCGCCAAAACACAGCGTTTTATGCCGAAATGTGGCAAGCCCTTTCCGAAAAAAGTCACTGGCATGGTGAAGTTTGGAACAGACGCAAGAATTGTGAAGTCTATGCCGAAATGCTCACTATCAGCGCTGTCCAAGATGCGGCGGATATCACGCAAAACTACGTTGCATTATTCACCGATATTACGTCGATGAAAGAGCACCAGCAGCAACTTGAGCACATTGCCCATTACGACCCCTTAACTGATCTCCCCAATCGTGTGCTGCTAGCCGACCGTCTGCAACAAGCTATCGCACAAAGCCTGCGCTATTCTCGGCAGCTAGCGGTTCTCTATCTAGATTTGGATGGATTTAAAGCGGTGAATGACACCTACGGTCATGAAGTCGGAGATGAACTTCTGATTGCAGTTTCACAGCGTATGAAAGAAGTTTTACGCGAAGGAGATACGCTAGCGCGCGTCGGTGGAGATGAATTCGTCGCGGTATTAGTTCACCTTGATCAAGAGAATAATTATTTACAAATACTAGAGCGCTTGTTGCAGGCAGCGTCTAATCCGGTAACCGTGGCAGATGCCGTGTTGCATGTCTCCGCAAGCATCGGCGTAACCCTCTTCCCGCAAGAAGACGCTGATGCGGACACGCTTTTGCGCCAAGCCGACCAAGCCATGTATCAAGCCAAACAGTCAGGCAAGAATCGCTATCAGCTGTTTGGTATTGAGCAGAAGGTTGCTGAATAGTAGCTTTACTTAAGCGGTAAAAAAGTAGCGTCTCTATCTTCTTCGAAATATCGAATGACAATGTACTTGCTTCGCAAAAAAACAATAGTGTCATTAACCGTACTATTGCCGATTTGCAGCCAAATTATTTTGGGTGGCGCGCCAAATACAAGACTTCGTTCATAAAAATCCATGTCTTTTGAAACAAGTAAAAATTCATGCTCAGCAGCATAATCCCAAATTCGCAGATCATCTGCGCCTAATAGCCCAAGCTGTCGAACATGTTCTGAATCAGGATAAATATCAAGCAAGGCCTTCACCAGCCTAAATGAAAGATTCTCATCGAACAGCAGTTTCATACAAGCGAAAACAACCTTTGCTCACGCTGAGCTGCAAATGCAAGCGTAGCTAAAATATCTTCGTGTGCCAAATCTGGGAAATCAGCAAGAATTTCACTCTCAGTCATTCCGCTTGCCAGATATTCTAAAACATCTGAAACGGTAATACGTGTACCGTTAATGACGGGTTTGCCGCTGCGGACAGCCGGATTTATAGTTATTCGGTTTAAAAGTTCAGACATTTTAGCCCCTATGAATACGGAAACATTAGACGTGGGTATAAGTGTAGCCTCAATCGTCAGCAAATGGCACCTGAATTATTGAACCGGCACGATGAAGCATATACACCGTTCAGGCTGAGCTTGTCGAAGCCCATTCACCCTTCGACAAGCTCAGGGCGAACGGACTTCACACATTATCGGGCCGGATCAATAGGTAATCATAAGCGCTAAGAAATAGACTGCCATTTTGCAGATCAAGGCACTGCGCCCCAAAACGCATGAGAATCGAAAAGGCAGCATCAGTTAATCAATAAATTGCCACTGTAAATACGCCCAATTGAAAATGTTGCCCCATGTCTAAAGTCTGCGGCACCTGACACCCTTAAGTTTACCCGGTAAAAATAGTGTATTCCTTAATCCCCGCCCCTTCTTGTTTTTGGGAGAGACCGCAGTCACCTATTACTTTCGACCCAATTAAAACCTTTAATTTAACGTAACTTAACGCGCTTTCGCTCCCTTCTCCCGCTTGCGGGCGAGGGCATCTTGCGATCATGGGAGGAATTAGCTAGTAAAACCAGCCAAGTCGCTGCTTATGTGGTGAGGCTTTTAGGTTTGTCTTACTTGTACTTACGAAACTGACCGACGACGACACCGAAAATTTCAAGTTCGGCCCTGGGACGGATCACGGGGAAGGCTGGATTAGCGGGAATGAGTACGAATTGGCCTTTTTCTTTACCCAATGTTTTAAGGGTAAATTCATTATCAACGATAGCAATGACCATATCGCCAACTTGAGCCGAATTGCGTTTTTCGACCACGACGGTATCACCCTCCATAATGCCCGCATCTATCATTGACTCACCTTTGACGTTGACTAATACGGTATTAGAAGGATTTTCAATCAGGTGTTGGTCGATACTAACGGTATCATAGCGGGAGTCATCAGCTTGACGCGGCGCACCTGCTTGCACGCTATCGAAAATGGGGCGATCAAAGAAGCGTCTACCAGGTTTGAGGCGCTTTTCTGGGGTAGATTCGATAAAGCCTTGCAGCTTGAGTCTGGCGATCAAAGCTGCCACAGGTGACTTTGACCTTAGACCCAACAGCGTCATGATGGTAGAGTACGGTGGCAACACATTGTTGTCAGCGTAGTAGTCTTGAAGTTTGGCGAGATAGGTTGCGTCGTTGCTCATGGGTGGGTAAGATATAGAACGAACGTTCAGAAGTCAACTATCTAATATAATTATGCTAGCGTAGGGCATGATTTCGGTATAAACCAGAATGACGTGGAAGTGATTTTTCAGAATTAAAACGAATCAATAAATATGGCTAACAATACATACGACGAATCAAGTTTCAAAGTTCTGCGCGGTCTCGAACCAGTGCGTCAACGACCGGGGATGTATACCAACCTCGAATCACCCAACCACCTCATTGCCGAAGTTGTAGACAACGCTTGCGATGAAGCGCTAGCCAATTACGCTCAAAACATCAGCGTCATCGCCTATGAAGATGGTTCTGTGTCGGTACAGGATGACGGGCGAGGCATTCCAATCGGCATCCATGCTGAAGAAGGGGTGTCGGTACTCGAAGTGGCGTTTACCGTGCTGCACTCCGGCGGAAAATTCGATAAAGAATCTGGCGGCGCTTACAAATTTGCAGGCGGACTGCACGGTGTCGGCGTAGCCGTCACCAATGCCCTATCTACCAAGGTCGAGGTCACGGTTTTTCGCGATGGCGGTGAATACTTCATTCGATTTATGGATGGTGTTGCCGTAGCCCCTGTAGCACGCATTGGCAACTGTGCGAAAAAGCGCACTGGCACGAAAGTCCACTCGTGGCCTAATCCTAAGTATTTCGACGTACCTAACGTCATCCTGCCGCAGTTAGAGCGCGCACTACGCTCCAAAGCAGTTTTACTGCCCGGCACGAATGTCAGCTTGTTAATCGAAAAAACTGGCGAAACAAAAGTCTGGGCTTATCCTGACGGGCTGCGCGGCTACCTGAATGAGGCTATGGCGGATAACGAAATGGCAGTGCCTATTTTTGCCATGGAAAAATTCACGTCCAAAGGCAGTGACAATGGCTATGCAGAAGGTGAAGGTGCAGCTTGGGCAATCGTGTGGTCTACCGAGGGTGCGATAGTCCGTGAGTCCTATGTCAACCTGATCCCCACTTGGTCAGGCGGAACACACGATTCCGGTCTGCGCGACGGTGTATTCAGTGCGGTGAAAAACTTTGCCGAGCTACACAGCTTGTTACCCAAAGGGGTAAAGCTAGTCGCCGAAGACGTATTTTCACGCGCTAGTTTTGTGCTGTCAGCCAAAGTGCTTGATCCACAATTTCAAGGCCAAACCAAAGACAAGCTGGTATCCCGCGATGCCTTGCGGCTCGTATCACTGATGGTGAAAGACCCGCTTGATCTGTGGCTGAACGAGCATGTGGAATTCGGCAAACGCATTACCGAGTTAGCCATTCAACAAGCGCAAACGCGTTTGCGTTCCGCACAAAAAGTGGAAAAGAAAAAAGGCTCGTCAGTTGCCGTATTACCAGGCAAACTGACCGATTGCAGCTCCAACGACCCTAGCCGTACCGAACTATTTCTAGTCGAAGGTGATTCCGCTGGAGGCTCCGCCAAGCAAGGTCGCAACAAAGAATTCCAAGCCGTACTTCCCCTACGCGGCAAAGTGCTCAACACCTTCGAAGTCGATAGAAATCGCTTGTTCGCCAACAATGAGATTCACGACATCTCGGTCGCCATCGGTGTAGACCCGCACGGGCCGAATGACACGATAGACTTGTCCAGCATGCGCTACAACGGTGTCTACATCATGGCCGACGCTGACGTGGACGGTGCACACATTTCTACCCTGCTGCTGACTTTGTTCTTCCGACATTTCTATCAAGTGGTGCTCGCCGGAAGAATCTATCTGGCGCAACCGCCTTTGTTCCGCGTGGATGTTCCCGCGCATGGCAAGAAGCCTATCCGCAAAATCTATGCGCTTAACGCAGGTGAATTGCAGGGGATTGAAGACCGCTTACGTCAGGAAAAAGTGCGTGAAGGAAGCTGGTCAGTTTCACGCTTCAAAGGTCTAGGCGAAATGAATGCCGAACAGCTTTGGGATACTACGCTCAACCCCGACACGCGGCGCTCACTGCGCGTGAATGTCGCCGCCGTACCGTACGAAGAAAATATGGAAATGTTTAATATGCTGATGGGTAAACAGGAAGCCTCAACGCGCCGTGCTTGGCTGGAATATCATGGCAACGAAGTTGAGGGAGATATTTGATGAGTAGCAATCACACCGACGACGAGCAACCTACCCTGTTCCCTGAAGACGAAGCAAAATTGATTAAAGACGAAACGCCTGAACCAAGCCCAGGCGTAAGTCCGGAGGTAAGCTCCGGCGGAGGTGGCAAGCAGTTCTCCGCGCTCGCCCCTTTGCCCGACGGTGACGATGTGCCTATCTCGGTATATGCCGAACGCGCTTATCTAGAATACGCTATTTCGGTAGTCAAAGGCCGTGCGCTTCCTGACGTATGCGATGGGCAAAAGCCCGTACAGCGCCGTATTCTTTACGCCATGCGGCAAATGGGACTGAGCCACGGCAACAAGCACGTCAAATCAGCGCGTGTAGTTGGTGATGTGCTGGGTAAGTATCACCCGCACGGTGATGCTTCCGCCTATGACGCGATGGTGCGTTTAGCGCAGAGCTTCTCCTTACGCTACCCGCTAGTTGATGGGCAAGGCAATTTCGGCTCACGCGATGGCGACAATGCTGCAGCGATGCGCTACACCGAAACACGTTTAACCCCGCTCGCGGATTTACTCTTATCCGAACTGGATATGGGCACGGTGGACTTTGTGCCCAACTACGATGGCGCATTTAAAGAGCCATCCATGCTACCTGCGCGTTTGCCCATGGTGTTGCTCAACGGCGCATCAGGCATCGCCGTGGGCATGGCAACCGAAATCCCATCCCACAACCTGCGTGAAGTCGCATCAGCAGCCGTTCAGCTGGTACGCGACCCAGAGTTCAGCGATGACTCCCTACTCGCTTGCATACCCGGCCCAGACTTTCCCGCCGGAGGACAAATCATCTCCTCACCGCGTGAACTACGCGATGGATATTTGAGCGGACGCGGCTCCATCAAAATGCGCGCCCGTTGGACAGTGGAAGAATTAGCGCGCGGTCAGTGGCAAATCGTAGTGCACGAATTGCCACATGGTGTATCGACCAAAAAAGTACTCGAAGAAATTGACGATCTAAGCAATCCAAAAGTCAGGGCCAATAAAAAAAGCCTCTCGCCAGAACAAGTACAAAACAAACAACTACTGCTATCTGTACTAGATAGCGTAGCGGATGAATCCGACAAATCGCAAGCCGTGCGACTGGTATTCCAACCCAAATCTTCACGTCAGACACAAGATGAGTTATTGAATGTGCTGCTGGCTCACACCAGCTTGGAATCTTCCACCTCGCTCAATCTAACCATGATCGGGCTGGATGGACGTCCGCAGCAAAAATCGCTCACCCAAATCATTCGCGAATGGGTGGAATTCCGCCTCAGCACCGTGCGCCGTCGCAGCCAACACCGTCTAGGACAAGTCAACGACCGGCTGCACATCCTCGCCGGACGTATGGTGGTGTTTTTAAACATTGATGAGGTCATCAAAATCATCCGCGAAGCGGACGATGCCAAAGCTGCCCTGATTGAACGCTTTGAACTGTCTGACCGTCAGGCTGAAGATATACTTGAAATCCGTCTGCGCCAACTGGCGCGTATGGAAGGCATACGTATCGAGAAAGAAATCAAACAGCTTGACAAGGAAGCCAAAGAACTTAATCGACTGCTATCCAAAGACTCCGCTCTACGCGAACAAGTCGCCAAAGAAATTGACGCTGATACACTGAGTTTCGGCGACGAGCGCCGCACCTTAATCCTTGAAGCACAGCGCGCAGCAGCAGCGAACAACATAGTCGACGAGCCTGTCACCGTCGTCATTTCCAAAAAGCATTGGGGACGCACCCGTCAAGGACACGGATTAGATTTATCTGCGCTGTCATTTAAAGACGGCGATGGCATGTTGGCCCAATACGAGTGCCGCACCACGGATCATTGCATCGCCATTTGCGACAACGGTCGAGTGTGCAGCATCCCTGTCAGCCAACTCCCCTCTGGGCGTGGCGATGGCGTACCACTCTCCACTCTGATCGAAATTGCCAGCGGCGCTAAGATTGCTCATGTACTGTGCGGCAAAGCTGAGCAACACGTTCTGATTGCTAGTGCTGCAGGTTACGGCTTCACAGCCCAACTAGGCGATATGGTTGGCCGTAATAAAGCAGGCAAACAATTCATCAACGTTGACAAGGAAGCAATCCTCCCCCCTACCACCTACACACCCGGCGAACAATCCTTGATCGCCGCCGCATCCAGCGATGGCAGGTTATTGGTGTTCATGCTTTCAGAAATGAAACACCTTCGCGGTGGTGGTAAAGGTGTCATCGTCATGGGACTAGCAGAAGGTGCAGAATTGACCGTTAGCAAGGTCATTAAACAAGGCAAAATCGAAGTGCGAGGCACAACGGGAACACGCGAACACAGCGTCAAAATATCAGCAGAAACACTACAAAGCTATTTCGGCAAACGTGCGCGTGGCGGCAAAGTCATTCAAGCCAGATTTAAACCCAAGCACATCGAGTAAACGTCGCCAGTTAAGCTAATAACCGTAGTTCAATCCGCAGATTTCGCAGATTCCAAACGCTTGCAGATGTACACATCTGCAAGCGTTTGGTGATTAATCGGCGAAAATCTGCGAAATCTGTGGACGAAAGTTTTTTAATGTTAGGAGCGAGCTGACGAATTATTAAGGAAAATCCCTACTCGCAGCCTAATGGGAGTTGCGCCGCTGACGACGCTTGCGTAACTCCCACATCACCCAGCCACGCCAACCTAGCCGTACAATAAAATAACCTACCACAGCAAACAAGGTCGCCAACAAAGGCAGACCAATAACAAAGGCTTTGCCGAGCGAAGCCAACCAATGCAGCATCGGCCAAAACCAACTATTCCAATACAATTCCGGCATTGCAACCTGTGCCGTATCAACTCCATTAGATCCCAACACCCAAGCTCCCAGTTCATATGCCAGCACGTACAAAGGCAGGATGGTAAAAGGATTGGTATACAAGGTAGTAAATAACGCGATAGGTAGGTTCACCCGAAACAGTACTGAACAAATTGCCGCACCGACCATCTGCAAAGGGCCGGGAATCAAACCGCAGAACAAACCCACCGCCACTCCTCCCGATACTGAACGACGATGCAAATGCCACAGATTCGGGTGTTCGAGCAAATGTGCAATAGGTCTTAACCAGCGGCTGCGCTGAATAGACTCTTTGCTCGGCAGTCGATTTTTGAAATAGTTTTTTTTCACTTTAAGCTTAGACTAATAACTGTAATCAAGCACAGGTTAACACGGACAAGCTGTAGGTAAACATATGCGATGTGAGAGAATTTTATTCAATTGTTCGTAGCTAAAGCCGTGCTTGCCGATATAGGTTTGAATTTCTCAGCTGTGAAGCAATTCTCCTGAATAGAACTTGTTTTTGCCTGCTTATCCAATCATACCCAAAATGAAGCTACATCTATACTTCATTCATACATTTTGAAGGAGGCAATCATGTTCACACTATATGTTAATGGAGTTCCTGCGATCACCCTCGCAAGCAAAAATGAAATTCCAGCGCCACAAGGAAGCGAATCTTGGCGTGTAGTTGATGCCGATGGCAATACAATCGCAGCTTATCTATAAGAAAGCCCTACGTAAACAGCATCTACTCTTAATATGAGATAGAGCTAAGTTTTTACGTAGGCAAGTCCGCTTCCCCCCTCGTGCTTCTCGTCACTCAATAGTAGGGTCTGTATTGCAGTATTCATCAGATCAACATTAGCTGGCCTATTTCACGGCGTTGTGACACGTCTCAATTGATAGCTAGCATTTTAATTCACGAATAACAGCATATTTCCATGTACTCATGTTGTGTTGAGCGGCCCTATCATCTATCCTAGTGGTCGTTATCAAAGTTAAAAAAATCATGGCTATCAGCATCAAAACTCCCGAAGAAATTGCAAAAATGCGTATCGCAGGTCGTTTGGCCGGCGAAGTACTAGACTACATCACCCCATTTATTAAAGTGGGCGTTAGCACCGATGAACTGGATAAGCTATGTCATGACTACATGGTCGATGTTCAAGGATGTGTTCCAGCACCGTTGAATTACGCACCGCACGGTCATGCACCGTATCCAAAATCTATTTGCACTTCGATCAACCATCAGGTCTGCCACGGCGTGCCTGGTGATAAGCGATTGAAAAACGGTGACATCATCAATCTTGATATCACCACGATCAAAGAGGGTTACCACGGCGATACCAGCCGCATGTTTTATGTTGGCGAACCTTCGATACAAGCACGACGCTTGTGTGAAAGCACGTATGAAGCAATGTGGCGCGGCATACGCACAGTTAAAGCTGGCTCAACGTTGGGCAATATTGGCCACGCGGTTCAGAGCTTCGCCGAAGGACTTAGCTATAGCATCGTAAAAGAATTCTGCGGACACGGAATTGGTAAAAAATTCCATGAAGAACCGCAAGTTCTGCATTACGGCAAACCCAATTCAGGCATACGCCTAGAAGCAGGTATGATTTTCACCATTGAGCCTATGGTAAATGCAGGTAAAGCGGCGATCAAACAATTGGGAGATGGCTGGACGGTCGTTACCAAAGATCATAGCCTGTCCGCACAATGGGAACATACGATATTGGTAACCGAGACGGGTTTCGAGGTTCTAACCTTATCGGCAGATGCCCCGCCACCTCCTGAGCTTTAAGCTCATATTTATCCGCAGATTAAAACGCTATTCATTCCGATGATTATTACTAAACTGTATCCCATCGTTAATCTGCGCATAAAGTCTGCTTAGACATCTTGCCAACTACCGCCCAAATCCGCGATTCATTGCGTGCTGCACGCCTTGAGCTTCAGCAAGAATACGAACTACATTCACAACCCAGACGCTTGCTGCGCCGCCACTCAAAGCTGATCGACCAGTTTTTGCAACAGGTCTGGCTACAGTCGGATATGCCAGAGGATGCTACTTTCGTTGCGGTCGGCGGCTACGGGCGCATGGAATTATTTCCAAAATCAGACATCGACATACTCATCCTGCTCTCGCAACAGCCGGATGAAGCCTTGCAACATCGTTTGCAAGTATTAGTCGGTGTGCTGTGGGATATCGGTTTGGAGATTGGCCATAGCATCCGCACGGTAGGTGACTGTATGGCGGAGTCCTCAGATGTGACCGTCCAGACCAATTTGCTAGAGGCCCGCCTCATCATTGGCAATCTCTCGCTTTTTCAGGAAATGCGCGAAGCACTCTCCGAGCATTTAAGTCGCCGCGCATTTTTTCTGGCCAAGTCAGATGAGCAGCAGCAACGCCATGCACGTTTTGTTGATACCGACTTCAATTTGGAACCCAATATCAAAGAAAGCCCCGGTGGCTTGCGCGATTTACAAACCGTGTTATGGATTAGCCGCGCCTGTGGATTCGGTACAACATGGCGTGAACTTGCTCAAGCGCAACTCATTACCGACGCTGAAGCGCGCGCCATAACCCGCCATGAAACATTGCTGCAAACATTACGCATCCGCCTGCACTACCTCGCCAAACGCCGAGAAGACCGTCTGGTCTTCGACTATCAGACAGCGCTCGCAGAGCAGATGCACTTTGCTGCCAAGGCTTCACGACGTGCCAGTGAACAGCTCATGCAGCATTACTACCGAACCAAGCAAGCTGTGTTGCAACTCAACAGCGTGTTACTGCAAAATATGCGCGTGCGTATATTCCCAGAAGCCAGCCAAAGCTCTCCTCTCAACGAATATTTCATCGCTAGAGACCATTTTTTAGAAGCGCGAGACGAAGACTTATTCACTCACCGACCATCGGCCATTCTGGAGAGCTTTCTGCTCATGGCGCAGCACCCAACGCTATCCGGTTTCTCTGCCAGCACTACTCGTGCCTTATGGCGCGGACGCAAAAACATCAATGCAGCCTTTCGCAAAAATCCTGACAATCGTGCACTATTCATGCAGTTAATGCGTCAGCCGCAAGGATTAACCCATGCACTAAGGCGTATGAATCAATATGGAATTTTGGGGCGCTACATCCCCGCCTTCGGAAAAGTCGCAGGGCAGATGCAACATGATTTATTTCATGTTTACACGGTAGATGAACATATTCTTATGGTGATACGTAATCTGCGCCGCTTTACATTAGCGCAGTACGCACATGAAAACCCAATGTGCAGCAAATTAATTAAAGATTTTGCTCGTCCAGAAGTGCTCTATATCGCCGGGCTCTTTCACGACATTGCAAAGGGACGCGGTGGTGACCATTCAAAACTAGGGCGTGCCGATGCCTTGCGTTTTTGTAAGCAACATAACTTGATGCGCGAGGATAGTAACTTAGTGGTATGGCTGGTAGAGCACCACCTCACCATGTCCTCCACCGCACAGAAACAAGATTTGTCAGATCAAGATGTCATTGCAGCATTCGGCGCGAAAGTAAAAAATACGCGTTATCTTGTTGCTCTATATTTACTCACGGTGGCAGACATACGCGGCACCAGCGCCAAAGTGTGGAATGCGTGGAAGGGCAAACTACTGGAAGATTTATACTTCGCCACCCGCCGCTATATGGTGGATGGCAAAATTGCCGACCAAGTCGGTGAAATACGTCAACAGGCAATTAATATGCTTAATCTATACGCCATTGAACCTGAAAGATATGAATTACTCTGGGCACAACTCGATGATGAGTATTTTTTGCATCACGATTCACATGAAGTCGCCTGGCATACGAGGCAGTTGGCTCATCGCGTCAACACTGACAGCGCCATCGTCAAAACGCGTTTAAGTCGCGATGGCGAAGGGATGCAAATCATGGTCTATAGCCCTGATCAACGCTATCTATTCGCCCACATCTGTAGCTTTTTTGAGCGCATGAATTACAACATCATGGAAGCGAAGATACATACCACACAGCATGGCTACGCGGTGGATAGTTTTCTGGTGATGGATGCAGGTGATCATAGAAGCGATTACCGAGATGTAATGAACTACATCGAATTTGAACTTAGCCAACTGCTTGCGCAGAGCGACGCGTCGCCCTCACCGCAGGTCGGCAGAGTCAGCCGTCAACTTAAACATTTTCCTATACAAGCAGAAGCTCATATCAAAAAAGACGATAAAGGCAATTATGTATTGTCTGTCGTAGCTGGAGATCGCCCCGGTCTACTCGCCCGCATCGCTTTTTTCCTAGCACAACATCGTATTGAGCTACATGGCGCAAAAATCAACACACTGGGTGCACGCGCAGAGGATACATTTTGGCTTAGTGCGGAGTTTCTGGCTATCCCACAGAAAGTTAATGCTCTGTGCGAGGCACTAACAAAGCAATTGGCCTGAACTGCATTATCATACACGATAATAAATGATATATTAATTAGCCTTTTCGCCGCTTTTAACCATATTTTCACTTCCCTCTCTGGGTGCTTTACGAGACAATAAAGCCAAAATAAATAACCTGCATCAGATGGGCGTGAGTCAACTACTATTTCTCAAACAACAGAATTAGGAATCGAGGATGAAAAAGCAGAGAGAGCAAGAAATACACCCTGCCGAAATCAGGGAGTTGTTTATCAATATTGATCCCTTAGAAACATGGGCCAAGGCAAGCGCTATAATAAACGATATCAACCCCAATTTTGACTTGGGCGGAATACGTGAAGTTTTTGACGATGCTATGTGTTTATTTAACGGATCTTTTCCCGGCTATAGTCGCATCCAAACGCCTTATCACGATCTTCGCCACACGCTTGATGTATTCATGTGTTCGGTTCGGTTATTACACGGCATACATCTTTCTGGCACAAAACTCAGTAATGAAGAAATATCCATAAGCGTAATTTCGGCGCTTTTGCACGACATAGGATACGCACAAAAAAATATCGAAACTAACGGAAGCGGTGCTCAATTTACACAAACGCATGTCGCGCGCGGTGTCGATTTCATGAAACAACAACAAAATAATTGGCATCTTCCTCCTGCATGGGTAGCCTCAATAGAGGCAATTATGTCCTGTACTAAAATACCTCACGATTTATCGCTTATCACCTTTCCTAGCCTCCGCATACGTTTGCTTGGTCAGATTATAGGAACGGGAGATCTTGTCGGTCAAATGGCAGATCGTTGCTATCTTGAAAAACTGCTATTTTTATACCTTGAATTCAAAGAAGCAGATATAGGCAACTTCCGAAGCATTCAAGATATGCTCAAGCAAACACGAAAATTCTATGAGCTGACACTCGATGAGCTGAATAATGAATTCGATGCTGTATATCAATATCTAAGCCACCATTTTGAAAAAAACTTCGGCATTAAGCAAAACTACTATCTTAACGCTATAGAATGCAACATGGAATATCTTGAACAAATCGTAAAATTGCACGAATCAGAGTGGCTTTCCATGTTAAAACGTCACGGTATTGTACGAAGTTTCCAAAATCTCTCTAACCACGCTAATGCATAATAATTTCTGCTGAACCTATGACCATCATTGCTGTTTTCAACCAAAAAGGAGGCGTTGGAAAAACTACAACAGCACTTAACCTTGCCGCGTCTCTGTTGCGAACCGGGCGTACCGCATACGGCATAGACTTGGACCCTCAGGCTCATCTGAGTTCTATCTCAGGCATTGTTGCACGTTCCGGTAATGACACGATACTGAGCCTTTTTCAACGCAATCGTCCCCTGCATGATCTCGTGCAAGAATCAAGCAATCGCATCAAGATCATTCCCTCGCATTCTGAGCTTTCTAAAGTCGATGCTTTATATGGCAAGGGATATAACATCGTTAATCGTCTTAATAACAGCCTGCAGTCGGAAAACTTCGGTAAACAATCAACACCTCTCATCATAGACTGCTGCCCAATGATAGGTGTTTTATCTCTGAATGCCATTTTCGCCTGCAACGGTGTCATCATACCTATTTCAGCCGACCATCTATCCACCAAAGGTGCTATCCAGCTTGAAAAATCTTTAACTGCACTTGAACAAGTATTGAAGCGACGTGTACCGAGACGTTATTTACTCACGCGCTTTGACGGCCGCCGCCGCATGGCATGGGATGTATTACGTTTGGTGGAAGAGCATTTTGGAGATGATGTCTGTCATACCCGTATTGCGGAAAATGTCAGCCTTGCTGAAAGTCCGGCTTTGAATTTGACGGTATTCGACCACGCGCCAAATAGTCGTGGCGCGCAGGATTATGACGATCTAGTAGAAGAACTACTGGCCGATGGATTTATCGAATAACTATTTTGAAATCAAAGTAAGAATATCTTCAACGGAAACCGCCTGTAACATTTTATTGCCACTTTCCTCTTCTTTGGGAGCACAACGTACGATTTCGCAATAGCGATACATCTGCTTTAACTTACGTTCAGCCCCCTCCTGATCCTGAGCTGCAATCAGCACACTCTCAACACGCTGACCATCTTTGGTCAAAATTGAAAAATCAAATTTCAACATCACGACCTCTCTATAAATCGTTACTGATTCAAGCTAACTTAACTCGGAAAGACTATTTTACTTCCGCGCGCTGCCTTCTCGCTTCGAATAAACATATACCAGCACTCACCGATACATTTAAACTTTCCACGCTGCCGCACATAGGGATACTCACTAATTGATCGCAATTTTCACGCGTGAGACGTCGTAAGCCCTCACCTTCAGCGCCCAGCACCCATGCAAGAGCACCACTATGCTTGAGGCTATGCAAATCAGTACCAGCTTCGCCCGCAGCACCTACCACCCATATATCGCGTTCTTTCAATTCTCGCAAAGTCCGCGCTATATTAGTAACCGTAATAAATGGAACGGTTTCAGCGGCTCCACAGGCCACTTTTTCTACCGTAGCATTGATACCAACAGCTCGATCTTTAGGCGCAATCACCGCATGCACACCAAAGGCATCAGCACTGCGCAAACAAGCACCCAAATTATGTGGATCTTGCACGCCGTCCAGCACCAATAACAAAGCGGGTTCGGTCAATGTATCTAACACATCATCCAAATGTTTTACGCGCTGCGCTGCATCCACCCTGGCTGCAACCCCCTGATGGCGAGTGTTTCCTGTCATACCATCCAAACGCTTAGTATCCACTGGCACGATCCGAACGCCTTGCGACTCTGCCAATTTCAATAAATCGCGCGCGCGTGGATCACGACGTTGAGTATCAACAAAAACCTCCAGCACGCCATCTGCATTTTGGCGTATACGGCCAATTACGGCATGAAAACCATGAATAATACGTGTTTCAGCCATGCTTTTTACCCTTCTTACTAACAACTGCTTTCTTAGGCTTTTTCGGCGCAGATTCTCCCCATACACCAACATCGAGTGCTGGGCCTATTTGTTTTTCACCCACCAAGGTGAAGTCAATCTTGGTGCTTTCCATATCGACTCGCACGACCTTGACTTGTACACGGTCGCCCAAACGATAACGCTTGCCAGTACGCTCACCTAACATCTGATGCTTGGCTGCGTCAAAATGGTAATAATCTGCACCTAATTCTGAAACGTGAACCAAACCTTCAACATAGAGATCATCTAAGGAAATGAATAGGCCGAAACCAGTAACCGATGAAATCGTACCTTCAAACTCACTGCCTAGATGATCGCGCATATAGAAGCATTTCAACCATGCTTCCACATCACGCGTCGCATCATCAGCACGGCGTTCAGTTTGAGAGCAGTGAATACCTAATTCAGCCCATTGCAGTGCGGGCTTGTACTGCTTCCCCTGTAACACTGCCTTGATAGCCCGGTGCACCAACAGATCAGGGTAACGACGAATCGGCGATGTAAAGTGCGCATAAGCGTCATAACCAAGACCGAAGTGGCCCTTATTCTCCGGGTTATATTGAGCTTGACGCAAAGAGCGCAGCATCACCGTTTGCAACAATCCCGCATCAGGACGGCCTTTTATTTGCTTTAACAATTGCGAATAATCTGCCGCTTGAGGCTCATCACCACCGGCCAGTTGCAAGCCAAATTCCTTGAAAAACTCACGAACAGCTTCCAGCTTCTCAGGTGTTGGGGCTTCGTGAACTCGATACAAAATAGGGTGTTTATGCTCATTCAAGAATGCCGCAGCACAAACGTTCGCGGCCAGCATACATTCTTCGATCAATTTATGAGCATCGTTACGTATTACTGGAACAATATTCTCAATCTTGCCTTGTTTATTGAATACCATCTGCGTTTCAACCGTATCAAAATCTATAGCGCCACGCTTAGCACGCGCCTTTAACAAGGTTTGAAACAATGAATAAAGGTGATTTACATGCGGCAATACCGCTGCATATTGCGTCGCATTTTCACCCTGCGGATTAGCCAACATATCTGCCACTTGCGTATAAGTAAGACGCGCATGAGAGAACAGCACCGAGGAATAAAAACGATGGCCCACAATCTCTCCCTCATGGTCGATCTGCATATCGCACACCATACACAGACGATCAACATTGGGATTCAAAGAACACAGACCGTTGGACAACTCTTCCGGCAACATCGGAATCACACGACGTGGGAAGTACACTGAGTTGCCACGATTAATCGCCTCACGGTCAAGCGCATCGCCTGATTGCACATAGGAACTCACATCGGCAATCGCCACCACAAGGCGAAAGCCGGAAGCCGTCGGCTCGCAATACACGGCATCATCAAAGTCACGCGCGGTTTCACCGTCTATCGTTACCAAAGGTAACTTGCGAATATCTTCACGCCCCGCATAATCTTCTGCTGCAACTGTAGGTGAGAACTTCTCGGCCTGATGCTTTGCATCCGACGGGAACTCATTGGGCAGATCATGCTTGCGCAATGCAATCTCAATTTCCATGCCGGGATCAGCATAATTACCCAATATTTCAATAATGCGACCCACTGGCTGCGCATGTTTAGACGGCTGGGACAAAAGTTCCAACACTACGACCTGCCCCACCTGCGCATCGTTATGCTCACCCGGCGCAACCAGAATATCCTGGCTGATACGACGATTCTCAGCCACCACAAAGTGGATACCGTGCTCAGCATACAAACGCCCTACCAAACGCTCCGTGCCATGTGCCAACACCTCAACAACACAAGCCTCACGTCGACCGCGCCTATCAGTTCCATTCACGCGCACCATCACAGTATCTCCGTGCAATACTTTATGCATCTCCTTAGAGCTCAGCATCAAGTCAGTACTGCCATCTTCAGGCGTTAGAAAGCCAAAACCATCAGGATGGCCTAACACCTTGCCTTTAAGCAAATCCATTTTATCGACAACGCAAATAGCGCGTTTACGATTACGCATAATCTGCCCGTCGCGCTCCATTGCCCGCAAGCGACGGCCAAACAGATCTTCTTCGTCCAATTCAATATGTAACAAAGCACATAATTCATCTTGATCAATTGGAACACCGTGCTCTTCCAATATTTGCAAAATGTATTCACGACTGGGCAAGGGATTATCGTATTGCTCACGCTCGCGTTCCAAAAATGGATCAAGGGTACGTATATTTTTTTTCTTAGTTGTCATTGACAGTCAATCCTATAGCAATTAAAGTGCGCGTCCTTAGCAGTGCCCAGATGGCGGAATTGGTAGACGCGCACGGTTCAGGTCCGTGTGCCGCAAGGTGTGGAGGTTCGAGTCCTCTTCTGGGCACCATCAAATATCTCAAGAAGCGCATAAATACAAATTTTGCGGATGCTAAATTCTTTTATTTTTCGCATTTTTCCCCGCATAAACCTTGTATCGCGCCCTAGATAAGTCGGGCTGCATTCTACACTATTCACAGCCCTATTCCCTGCTGACTTTCTAAGTCTCGCAATAAGCAACTCAGCGCTAAAAAAATTCATCCAGTGCTAAAATCTAAAGAATAGCCACTTAGATTTGATAGCTTGAAATATACTCCGCACTATACAACTCAAGCTAGTTTCCCTTGGGGCAAACTACTTTCGATACATAAGGTGGGCTTATGAATAAAATTGCATTAATTTCTGAAATTATGGGGAAGCCGAATTTTCATCAGGCTTCGACTCCCCAGCTTTATAATTTAGTGCTGCCTCCCCCACCGCAGCCACCTGTTTTATCTGTGCTCGCCTTATGCCGCAGCCAAGTTGCACGTGTATCTAGGCAGCATGGATGCAATACACGACAGGGGCACGCTAAAGCTTACTGTTAAGATGGAATGATTGACACTCCAAAAACAAGCCTCAAAAACTTGTTTGCTAAAATCGTGTAATAGCACCTGAAATCAACTAAGCGAGATAAACCAGTAGCCGCATAAAAAGTTAAAGATTTTTTTCAAGGAAGAGGCTTAAATCAATGAGGTTCGACAGCAAAATTTATGTAGCAGGACATAGCGGCCTCGTCGGGTCAGCTTTAATGCGCAAGCTCAATGCCGCTGGCTATATCAATTTTGTTACAAAAACCCATGCCGAACTGGATTTAACCGACCAAGCCATGGTGCGAGATTTCTTTATGTCAGAAAAACCAGAATATGTTTTTCTTGCAGCGGCTAGAGTTGGAGGCATTCATGCCAACAACACCTACCCAGCAGACTTTATGTTTTCAAATTTAGCCATTCAGACTAACGTCATTCACGAATCCTGGCGCAACAATGTCAAACGTTTGATGTTCCTTGGCTCATCATGCATCTACCCGCGCGACTGCCCGCAACCGATGAAAGAAGAATACTTGCTAACTGGGCCGCTGGAAATGACCAACCGTCCTTATGCACTAGCAAAGATCGCAGGAATTGAAATGTGTTTGTCATACAACCGTCAATACGGCACCCAATACCTGGCAGTCATGCCGACTAATCTATACGGGCCGAATGATAACTACGACCTAGAAAATGCACATGTACTACCTGCCCTGATCCGCAAGATGCATGAGGTAAAGCAAAATAATGCCAAAGAAGTCGTAGTATGGGGAACAGGCACTCCACGTCGAGAATTTCTATACAGCGATGACATGGCAGATGCATGCTTACACCTGATGTGCTTGTCGGAAAAGCAATTTTGCACTCTCTTATCGGACAGTATTGCACCACTGATAAATATCGGCTGCGGAAAAGATCAGTCCATACTCGAACTGGCTACGTTAGTAAAACATGTCATAGGGTTTGACGGAGAACTCATATTTGACACTAGCAAACCAGACGGCACCCCTAGGAAGTTGCTTGATGTGAGTAAGCTAGAGCAACTTGGGTGGAAAGCTAAAACTGAATTAGAACAAGGAATAAGGTTGGTCTCTCGGCTTCAGCCTTAGATTGCTAGGGCCTAGCCATTCAAGCTATAAACCACAGTTCAATCCACAGATTTCGCAGATTAACGCAGATTTTCACCTCGGCACCCAGTAGTTCGACTCTGAAATACAGAATTAAATGTTGTTAAATCAGTTGGTTATACCAACAACTGCTTTTTCTAGCTTCTCAAGCCCCGTCCGCACTAAGGCAATTCCATGCGAATTGCGGCAAGCAAGCCGTCGCTCGCGCTCTCAATCATATCCAGCACCATCTCAAAGCACTCTTCATCTTCCCCATAAGGATCAATAATTTCCTTAGCTGTATAAAGCCGACTATATGACATCAACAATTTCGGTTTCTGCCACAAATCCGGCTCACCTAGGCGGTGCAAAGCCGACATATTCTTCATATCCATTGCCAAAACATAATCAAACTGCTCTAGATCTATCCGCGTAAGCTGCCGTGCTCGCAATTCAGTCATATCATAACCACGCTGCTTAGCTATTCGTTGTGCGAGCGGATCAGGCGCTTGCCCAATGCGATAATCATGCGTCCCAGCAGAATCAATAAGTAATCTATCCGATAGCCCTGCCTGACTTACTTTGTGTCGAAAGACTGCCTCGGCAGTCGGCGAGCGGCAGATATTAGCGGTACAGACAAACAGCACCCCCAATTTATTTTCCATGTTCTATAAGCTCCTGCTTTCGGGTACTGTCAGCATTTTCGTGAGAGCGATCTAGGTTCAATGCAAGCCAGCCCAGCGCCAATATCACCATAAATGTTGCCGCATTAGCGGGAATGTGTAAATTAAAGTCCACCGTGCTGTGAATTAGCAAAGCAATCGTCGCCATAAGCGAGGCAAAAGCCATGCCTTGCATCAATTTATCGCGACGGCGCAACAATGCCATGAATGCCGCCCACATACTGAGCAATACGACCAAAGCAAGCAGGGAGAAGCCGATTATCCCGACTTCAGCCAATATCTCTAGATAATCCTCATGTGCATGATCGTAGTACCCCACAATGCTATCGCCACGATAACGTGTATAGGCAAAGCTAAAGCTGCCTCCCCCAGTCCCTATGAGCGGATATTCTTTCACTAAATCCAAGGTGTTTTCGCTAACCTCAACACGATCAGAATCGTGACTCACTGAAGACTCAGATATCCGCTGAGCTACTTTTTCTACGCCAAACCATGCTCCCACGATAAACAAATCAATCACGATGAGGCTGCCAATTAAAAGCACGGTTGAACGTGTATCACTACGTTGAAACATTTTCTTGATTGATCCGAATCGGAATCGAAACATTGCTAAAGTGATCAAACCTGTAATCAACATACTGGAGAAAAAAGCCGTATTACCCATTCTAGAACGAGTCAAAACTAAAGCAATGACCATAGTCGCCAGCATCAATCTGAGTAGTAATTTCTGACTAAGCATGAGATGCACCAGATTGCGCAGACGTTGCCTCCATGAACGAACATATTGTTTGTGATACGTAGTCGCCATGAGCAGACCAATACCGACAGCGGACCCCATTTCCAGATAACCCGCAAGGTGGTTGCGATTTACAAAGGTGCCCGTGGCAAAACCAATGTAAGCGAATTTTTTTACAAAGAAGCCATATTCCAATCCTGACAAAGTCATAACGCTGCCATACAAGGCCTGAAACACCGCACTGAACACCAAGGTATAGGCCAGCATCACTAAACGCTGCTTGCTGTTGACCAGCAGCAATGTCAAAGCAAATAAAGCCACATAAGCCACGCTTTTCAACCAGAAAAGAAAAGTTGCATAGGGATAAAGCGAAACAGGAGCCCAGCCAGACTCTCCCGACAATTGGTACATAGACAGGCTCTCTGGCGACAACACTTGCCTCAAAGCAACAGGCAAAGGCAGCAATTGTAGTAATACATAAAGCAACCAGATCATCAGCACGTACAACGCCGCTTGAGCACCTTTAAAGCCCTCTCCTGGCATCACGAGCTTGCGCTGAAAGCCAGTGATCCATAGCATACACAGTATTGCGATCCATATTTCAAATATAGCCTCAGCCCATGGGCGATTACTGCCTAATGGCAAAGGCAACCAAGCCAGTAAGCAAAGCAATGCGATAAATAATCTATTTTCAAACGTAGTAAGCATGGGCTTCATTACGAACAAGTTGCTGCGTTGCGCTTGTTATTGCATCTTCTGCGCTGCTTCTGGGCAATAAGCATCATCGTTTCAGCTTGGCGCTTCATGCCACGAACAAAATTCTTTCTTACCATCTCTTGCTCTGCGAACGCTAACTCCCCCCAAGCTCTCAAGCCAACTTCAGCAACAATAGGCTGAACCCACGGCTCCCATGGCCCCAAAGTTACCGCACGCTCCAGCGCGCGACGGAACTCGGCATCATATTCACCCAATTCACTTTTGAGCTGCATCAATACTGCCCAACTGTAAGGAGATACAGGACGCAAGACAATTGCCTGACGTATCAACGCATGACCCTCTATGAGCGACGCGCTTCTTGCGGCACCATTTAACGCTTTGGAACGAGCTAAGATTAAGCGTGCTAAATTTTCATAGCTATCTGGCCTATCAGGCGCTATCAGCCGTGCCATATCAATGGCACGATACACCTTGTCTACGGCAGAAGACGCAGGTGCATTTAATGCCCATGCATCCATTTCATTTCTAGCATATTTTGAAAGCAAATCGGCAGCCCCGATACGGACTGCCGAAAATATAAGGTATAACAGGAATGCGATCGAAATCCACACAATTAATTTGTTACGTGAATACATCATCCCCTACAGTTAAATCTTGATACCCATAAAGCTTCTTTGCGGTTTGCTAGGCTCTTGTCCATAAGCGTACTGATACTGATAGGAATAATGCCCATACCGGTCTGCCTTTTTAAAGTCTACCTGATTGAGCACCACTCCCAGTAAAGGTGCATTAACTTCATCCAAACGCTTGAGGGCTACATTAATCAATTGATGAGGCGCGCCATCCGTTTTGATCACGTATAACACCGCATTCGCATAGCGCGAAATCACCAGTGAATCACTAACAGGTTTGAGCGGTGGGCAGTCAATCACCACCACATCAAATTGGCTTTTCAACTTATCCAAAGTATCGCTAAATTTTTGTGAGGAGATCAATTCCAAGGGTGAATTGAAACGCTTACCAGCAGGTAATACAAACACATTGGGATTTGGAGTACTACGAATGCAATCATCAAGCGTAGCCGATTCAGCGAGAAAATCTACCAAACCCATCCCGCCAACCATCTCATCGCCCATGGTTTTACCCACCATAGGTCTACGCATATCCGCATCTATAATCAACACCTTCTTAACTTGCCCCAAGGCAAATGCCAGATTGATTGCGATAGTCGTCTTACCCTCACCTGGAACGGTTGAGGTTACCATCACAACTCGATGCGGCTCATCAATGGCCGACAGCAATACAGATGTTCTAATGTCACGAATCGACTCCGAAAAGGCCGAATTCGGATCATCCAAAAATGCTAAAGCAGCTTTGCTTCCCTCCTCTTTCTGTTCGAGAAGTCGTACGGTCCCAAGCACACCCATACGCAGTCGTTGCTCAACATCTGATACCGAATGCACAGTGCTATCCAAATAGTCTAGCAAAAACACCAAAGCAACACTAACTAAGAAACCAAGCAACATCGAAAGTACAACTATCTTAAACTTCTTTGGCTTAATTGGCGAAGATGGCACTACTGCGGGATCAATCAGACGTCCTGCTGTAGATTGCAGGTTAGCAGCTGCCTCAGTTTCCTTAGCGCGATTTACATAACTATCGTATATTTGTTTATTGCTATCGACCTCGCGCTGCAACATGCTTAGTCGAGATTCTTTACGAGTAAGACTCTGAATTTCCGCTTTGATTTGTTGTTTTGCTTTCTCCGCCGCACTCGCATTAGCATGTGCAATTTCGTATTCTCGGGAAATACCGTTAATTACTGCATCAATAGATTGAGCGAGCGCTACATGCGCGGACTTAAGTTCGGTTTGAGCTGCGATCATTTTAGGATGAGCATGAGCATAACGACTCTTAAGCTCGTTCACCTTGCGAATCGCTTCAGCATCTGCCTGTTTCATCTTCTGTACAGTAGGATCTCTTAACACAGCGGGGAGAGACCCTAGCACTTCGACAGACAGGCCTTCTTGATCCTTCACCTGATCAAAGGCATTTTTGGCCTCAGCCAGTCGCATTTGCGAGGTGACCAAGTTAGTTGAAACTTCATTAAACTGTTTACCGCTACCGCTTAGTGCAACTCCTTTATTATCAACGATATTTTCCCGTTCACGATAATGCTGCAAGGTTTTTTCGGAATTTTCCAATTTTATTCGAAGACTATCAATACGCTGCATCAACCAGCCACTTGCTTTTTTCCGCATCTCGGCGCGTGCTTCAAGATCATTATCAATATAGGCATCCGCAACGGCATTAGCCACCTTTACGGTCAACTCCCTGTCAGGTGAATTGAAACTAATTTTGACAATCCGACTCCGCTTTATCGGTGTGATGGTCAACCCCCCTTTGACTTTCCCTACCAGAGAGTTTATCACTTGCTCTTGCGTCATTGTCTTACCGTCAGCTGCAGGCAAAGCCATCGCACTTTCAAGTAACTTCAGCTTACGAACGACAGTTTCAGCTATAGGGCGCGAATGAAGAATTTGCACCTGAGAATTAAACTCATCCCTCGATTCTCGCTGCCCTCTATACATATCCTTCAGGGTCATCAACCTACTTTGGGAGTTTTCGATCAACAGCAATGCAGTTGCACGATATACAGGAGTCATCTGAAACACGACTAACATCGACAACAGCGTGACCATCAAAGTCAGTTTAAAAATTTGACCGCGATGTTTTTTTATCAACAACCAATAATCAAATAAATCAGATTCTGCGAAGCTAGCATTTCCTACTTGCTCCAAATTTGCTCGGCTCATCAGAAAAAACTTTCTTCAATAGTAACAGTATCGCCCGGCTCTACCATCGTATCCGGCGTGCCCTTGGAAGTAGCATTTTTGTCCTGTTTCTCATGGATAATTGAAACAGAATCTCTGTTAGCGCGATCCTTAAACCCACCCGCAATTGAAACGGCTTTACGCACAGTCAAACCCGGTTGATAAGGATAGCTTCCCGGCCTATAGACTTCCCCGTTAACAAATACATCACGATATTGATCTATAGACACCATCACTTTTGGATTAACCAGATAAGTCCCCTTCAAGCCATCTGATACCTTCTGTTGCAAGGCGAGCGCAGTTAGACCCAACACCTTGATCTCACCCAAAAATGGATAAGGAATGAAACCTGTATCGCTTAATTTGATTTTTTCTAGGCTCAAATCTTTTTCATCGTATACCGTAATACTAATAATATCCCCCGCACCTAGTCGGTAACTCGACAAGGCATCGTCAGCCGCAAAGGTAGACCGCGCTAAAACCAATAGCGCGGCTAATATAAACAAGCGGATTATCATGTCAAAACCCATTCACAAAGTTGATACAAAACCCCCTGAGACACAGGGGATTTTAGACGGGGAAGCATGCATTTAATCGCATAACAACATCTAGATTAAATTTCAGTACGAATACTCAGTAAGAATATATCATTAGTGAAATCTGGAGTAGTGCCAGTGAAGTTGCGGGAAGTTTTCGCTGAATGGGTATACTCAGCCTGCCCTAGCAACCAACTGCGCAGCCTGTATTCTGCTTTAAGACCGTAGGACGGGGTTTTATCGATACGTGCGACTGTACTAAACTCTTCAGTCAACTCAGCAACATTCAAATGCAAACGTGTTCGCGCACTTAAGTTGTAGCCAAAATCCAGCGCGTTACTAGTAGACAAAACAAAGCTTCCTATACCTGTTGATTCGCCTGGTTTGCGTCCGGAAAGCCATTCTATATAGGCCGACTTACGCGGACTCCAGCGCACAGTACCTTCCCAACTATCACCACTGAATGTTTTGTAGGTATGATTAAAAGATTTCTGCAACTGCCCGATTTTAAACGTACCGTTGGTCTGAGCAGTTGCCTTCCAAGTAAGGCCCAACAACAAATGCTGCTCTTTTCCGCTGAATGGAGATGTAGGATCTTTGTATCCGATATCCAAATTATCTAATTTAACAAAAGCCAATGTCTTAGGCGACATGCGCAAATTAAAACTACCCGCTAAATATTTCAGGGTTTTATCGTAGCCGGCAGTTAGCGCACGATTGTTCTGGTAGTTCACCTCGTTATAACTTACATCCATCACGAATTTAGCTATCGATTCCTTGCTACCGTAGGTATACGCCCCAGAAAACCCAGCGTTTTTCCAAGTGTTTGGATCTGCGGTTCCTGGTCCAAAAGTACTACCCCTATCATCGTGACCTGCCCTAAATTCAGGTTTGAAATCTACCAAGCTACGCGATGAAAATGTCATTAGCGCAGCGCCAAAAACACTCTGATCAGTATAATTATCAGCCGAACTTTGTGCATAACGAGCCACATCAGCCCGATAAGTCAAGGAATAAACATTCGCTCCTCTCGTTGCATTCAGATCAAGAGAGGGACTCACTACCGTAATCAATGAAGACTGCTTGTTAACATCTGATCGAAATAGATTATTGTTACTCTTTTCAATCACTGAAAAACCCGGATAAGCTGATACTCCCCCTAGATGAATCACTGGTGCGGAAGATTCTTCAGGAATGCCAGCACTGGCTGAAGTAGCCACCATCACTCCGGCACATACAAACAAATTTTTCAACAACTGTAACTTATTCAACATCATCAACTTTTGACACATTACCTATCACCTCTCCTGCTTCATTCGAGAACTATTCTGCCACTTAGTCACTCATTTAAGATGGACTAACCGAACCGCCGCCGCCAGTAACTGGTGGTGGTGGTGGTGGTGGTGGTGGTGGTGGTGGTGCATCTGGTGGTGGTGCATCTGGTGCTGGTGCATCTGGTGCTGGTGCATCTGGTGCTGGTGCATCTGGTGCTGGTGCATCTGGTGCAGGAGGCGGCGGAGTAAGCTCACTCGGATTCACACCCGTAGCCTGCAATGCAGCATTGTAGATCGCATGCGCTTGCTTCGGCGCTGCAATGACTACAGCCCCCTGAATGCTCCCAGCATACTGGGGGGCTGCCGTTATGGCTGCCGTAGTAATTGCTGCCGCTTGAGCCGGCGCCACCCTTGTCGCCGCGCCAGCGATCTCTGCGGCAAATGAGGGATTCGCTTTGACCGCTACCGTGGCAATCGCTGCCGCCTCACTCTTTGCTGCAGTAACCGCTGCCGCTATGATCTTGGCTGCGTCTTGTGAAGTCTTGGCTCCGGCGATCGATTTGCGTACCGCTTCGAGCAAAGCCGCTTTCAACTTCTGCTTCTGTGCGCCTTTTGCAGAGTCTACTGCACTTGCTTTGCTCTTAATGTCGTTTATCGTTGCTTTAAGTTGCTGACTTTTTGCTGAATCACCACCATCTTTAGCAACGGCTACACCCGTCAACAACAATAAGCCCAACGCTAACACTAGCGCACCAAATCTACTTTTTTTGCTCATTGCAACCTCCCGTGAGAACTGTTGGACAACACGACCACTACCAAATCAAAAATATTGAGCTTCTTGCAAAACTAAAGGTTTGAGCTGAATTAATCACCGAATGGGGTAGAGGTAGGCGGCCATTACTGGCAAGATGGAGGTTCTAAAGACAACATCGCGCCCGACATGAATACTACGC
>Ga0316204_10003755_pt1 | contig 29349 bp, 17 predicted proteins | sample 6monrhotite_MG_2_FD_205661 | JGI IMG/M metagenome (GOLD analysis project Ga0316204, IMG submission 205661) | Microbial mat bacterial communities from mineral coupon in-situ incubated in ocean water Damariscotta River, Maine, United States -... | ecosystem: Environmental > Aquatic > Marine >...
ATAGACCTCTATCAATTAAATTATCGTGTTTACACGAGCACCTGGGTTCAGGTGTTATTGAGGAGATCGGTTGTAGCGAGGAATTGGTTTAATCTGCCGCGGTAGCGGCTTCGTTCAACTCCATTGTAAACTGTCAATTAAATAGTGGTTATCGTGTTAACAATGTTATGCAGTAGCACCATGCCTAAGTTTTTTATATACACTGTGGGAGTATTTATAGTTGCCAGCAGGTACCTTCTTATAATTAGAAATCGCGTGTGAAATAATTTCAGGTGTAAATCCAATAAATATTGCGCCGACATTATTGATGACAGGTGGACATGTTTTAGGATTAAAATAATGTAGGCCGTTCAGATTTACAGCAATGATAGTACATCCTTTTGCTATCGCTACTTCAGCTTCCCAGCGAATGTATTTATATTGTGATCGGGTATCCTTTCCAAGCAGCATAATATATTTGTCACCTTTTTTTATTCGAGAACGACAAACGGATTTTACGTGAAGTATGTCGTTAGCTTTTGGAGACTCGTGCATTCCGCAAGTTGTAAAATTGAAGTTGAAGCCGATTAGTTTCCCCCATGATTTCATTAAATTATAAGACTCGATATCTGTGCTACTAAAACCCACAAACGTTTGTACTACTCCCACTTTATACTCCTTTTAATAACGTCAACTGCCTGCGCGAAAAACAACCCGAAATTATATACTGTAAGTCTAATCTGATGACTAGTTAATGCGAATCTTATACCACGGAAGTTTATCTCGTTTGTGGCGAGCGTTTGTTTTCCTGCCTATTGCATGCCAAGGATTTTCACACTGCTGGGGAGCCTACTTTGCACCAGTGCTGCAAATGCATCCAATACCTGGCGACGCGGAAAGCTGGCTCTGAAGACTAGCGATACCTTGCGGTGGGCGTTGGGAAAATTTAGTGGTTGTAGGCGTATGTTTTCGTCCCGACATGATGGGCTGCTTATCGCTAGCGCAGGTACCAATGTTGCGCCGAACCCTGCTGCCACTAGCTGTAATAAGGTTTCCAGGCTGGCGGCGCGTAGGTCGGCCAGTTCTCCTTGCTCAACCCTGTGCTTAAGATGGCATACCTCCATTGCTTGTTTGGCTAAGCAGTGACCTTCAGCGAGTAGAAGTAGATCGGTGCTGTCCAGATCGGCGCTCGTCAGTTTCTTTTTGCTGCTCAAAGGATGGTTTTGTGGATGAGCTAGCCAGAACGGTTCGTTAAACAATGGAATACTCTGAAGGCTTGGCTCATCAATCGAAGTAGCTAAAAGCGCTGCATCAAGCTCATGATGGTGAAGCCGGTTTAGTAACGAGTCTGTCATTTCCTCTGATAATATCAACTTGAGTTGAGGGTAATTTTGTTTTAACGGCGCAAGTATTAACGGCATGAGATAGGGGCTTAAGGTTGGAATGACGCCTAAACGCAGAGGCCCAGCCAATGGATCTTGATGGGCCGCTGCTAATTGTGTGATGGCCTCTGTTTGTTCCAATATCCGGTAAGCGTGTTCAACTACGGCTTCGCCGATTGGGGTAATTTCCACTGATCGATTGGTGCGCTCAAATAGCGTGATCCCAAGGCTTTCTTCCAGCTTTTTCAATTGTCCACTAAGTGTAGGTTGGCTTACGTGGCAGCGTTCAGCTGCGCGGCCGAAGTGGTGAGTTTCGGCAACGGCGATGACGTACTGTAAATCCTTAATGTTCATAGTATCTTCCTATGGTAATAGGTTATACCGATTATTATAGTAGGAACAAACGATTTTACCAACTACAAGGCAGGGTTTATTATTTAATCCAAGTAATGATTAACAATCAGTGAGGATAATCTTCATGACCGCATTAGTACAAAGCATCAGCCGCTATCGTCCGGCCGCATCACTGTCTCGCTGGCAGGGTATTCATAAACGCACGGCTGCCGTGGCCGTTATGGTCGCGGTTGTATTAATGGTGCCAGGTAGCTGGCATGCGGTGGTTGAGGCGTTAAGCGATGCATATCTAGCAGTAACGGTATTTGTTGCTGGAACACTTGCTCTGGTGTTCGCGGCAGAGCATGCTTTTAAGACTGATTTGGGTAAGTTACTGCAACGCTACCAGAAATGGCAAGTTCCGGCAGCCGCTACTTTGGGCGCGTTCCCCGGCTGTGGTGGGGCAATTGTTGCCATTACTCAATACTCACGAGGTCATCTCAGTTTCGGTGGTGTAGTCGCAACCCTGACTTCAACCATGGGTGATGCAATGTTCCTTTTGTTGGCTCGCGAGCCGCAAACGGCGGTAGTGGTGATGGCAGTTAGTGTTGTTGTGGCGATTGTTGCCGGTTACCTGGTAGATGGAATTCATGGTCCAGATTTTATGCGGCCAAATAAAGTGGATTCGCCTAAGCCTGTAACTACTAGTCACCAAGCTAAAACGCCCGGTGCAAAAGCAGAAGAGCGTTTATGGATGGCCTTGATTGTACCGGGTATTGTGATTGGACTATTGGCAGCGTTTCAAGTGGATGTAGATGAGTGGTTTGGGCAGTGGATTGATTACACACCTGCATTTGCCCTTGGTATTTTGGGTGCGGTCTTGGCCGTGGCAATGTGGGTACGTAACGGTGGCGAGCAACCAAAAAGTGCCGGTGCAGAGAAAGCAAAGGTTAAGCAGGCCGTCATTTATAATACCAATTTTGTCACCGCATGGGTGGTGTTTGCCTTCGTGGGTTATGAAGTTTTGGTTACCGCTACAGGCATCGATTTAGCCAGTGCGTTTTCCGTTTGGGGTCCCTTAGTGCCTGCTGTTGCTGTAGTAGTGGGTTTGATCCCTGGCTGTGGTCCGCAGATCCTGGTGACCTCTATGTATTTGTCTGGTGCTGTGCCTATGTCAGCTCAGATGGCAAATGCTATTGCTAACGACGGCGACGCATTGTTTCCCGCCATTGCTGTGGCACCCAAGGCCGCTATGATGGCGACTGTTTACAGTGCAATCCCAGCACTGTTGGTGGGGTATGGCTGGTACTTGATTTTTGAATAAGGAGAAATGAAATGATTGAAATAGTAAAGCGAAATATGCGGTGCTCATCGACCATTTGGACTGGCAAAGGCCGGTATTGGAGCCGGGCGCTTGCCTCACAAACGCAAAGCCGTGAGCAAGTGACAATTCGTAGCGATGATCATTGCCTGGGCTGCGATGCATGGGTTCATGTGGAAAACAGCGGCAAACGCTTAGTCCCTTCATGTGCTGTGAGTAGTTACGTTTGTAGATAAATTTATCTATTAAAGAGTTGCCTAATAAAGAGATATACACGATATGAGGCTTGCTTCCCCGTTCAACTCAGGTATTACAAACTTGCAGGATGGTTTGTCGTAAACTAATCTGAAAATAAGAGGGAAAAATCTTTATAAGGGGACTCATGAAAGCAATCATATACACAAAGTTTGGACCACCGGATGTTCTTCAGCTCAAAGAGGTAGAAAAACCCACTCCCAAGGACAATGAAGTTCTGATAAAAATATATGCGACAACGGTAACAGCAGGTGACGTGAGAATTAGAGGATTCGCAGTCCCTGTCTTGTTCTGGATTCCCTTTCGAATAGCTTTAGGACTCATAAAGCCAAAGAGACCTATATTAGGGGTTGAGCTAGCCGGGGAAATTGAATCGGTCGGCAAAGATGTAACGCGATTTAAAGTAGGCGATCAGGTTTTTGGAGCCCCACCCTGGATGAGTTTTGGTGCTTATGCCGAATACATATGCATACCCGAAGATGGAATCCTCGCAATAAAACCAGGCAATATGAGCTATGAGGAAGCCGCCCCTGTACCTTTTATGGGAATAGGTGCATTGTTTTTCCTGAGAAAAAGCAATATTCAAAAAGGACAAAAAGTTCTTATCTACGGGGCTTCTGGCGCTGTCGGTACTTATGCAGTGCAACTTGCCAAGTATTTTGGAGCAGTTGTTACAGGAGTATGCAGCACTGCAAATCTGGAAATGGTGAAGTCTTTAGGGGCTGACAAGGTCATTGATTACACAAAAGAGGATTTTACCAAAAGCGCTGAGACCTATGATGTTATTTTCGATACAGTGGGTAAGAGTTCGTTTTCAAGCAGTATAGGGTCTCTAAAGAAAAAAGGATTTTATCTGTTAACCAATCCCGGGCTATCACATATGATAAGAGGGGCATGGACTTCAATGACAAGCAGCAAGAAAGTTATAGGCGGTACAGCAACTGCAACGGTGGAAGATTTGATTTTTCTCAAAGAACTTATTGAAGCTGGAAAGATAAAATCGATCATAGACAGACGCTATCCTCTGGATGAGATTGTTGATGCTCACAGCTATGTCGATAAAGGACATAAAAAGGGTAATGTAGTCATTACGGTGCCACATAATAACAATACCTGACTAATCAGGGAGAGTTGACATGACAAACTTTGTCGCTGACATATCACAACGTAACGCTGCAATAATAGCAGGATTAGGACTGCTAATCATGACTATATTTGCAGTCTTCGCTATTTATTTTGTTTTCCCGAATCTTATTGTGCCTGGAGATGCTGCAACAACTGCGAATAAAATTATGGCAAATGAGATGCAATTCCGTGCCGGTATTTGTAGTTATCTAATCGTGATTGTGTGCGATGTAGTGGTGGCTTGGGCACTTTATGTTTTTCTCAAACCGGTAAACAAGAGTCTCTCGTTGCTAGCTGCTTGGTTTAGGTTGGTGTATGCAACTATTTTTGGAATTGCCTTGGTTAATTACGTTAGCGTTTTGCAACTTTTAAATAATGCTGACTACTTGACAGTTTTTGAAACAGATCAACTGCATGCCAAAGTGATACTATCCCTCAATGCCTTTAGTGATGGATGGGCTATTGGATTAGTATTTTTTGGCTTTCATCTTGTGCTGCTCGGTTATTTAATTTTCAAATCAGACTACATTCCCAGAATTCTGGGCGTCTTGTTAATCGTTGCAGGTTTAGGCTATCTGATAGATAATTTTGGCAAATTTCTGTTACCTAATTACGATCTAAATATTGCTACTTTTGTAGGATGGGGAGAGTTTTTATTTGTGTTATGGCTTTTGTTTAAAGGTGGAAAAGTGCATCCCTCAGTAGCCTAATAAATCACTGATAAACAACGTAACCGTTATGAAGGGCAGCATTATTTTTCTGAAAATATTTGTGGAGCGAAGTATTATTATTGATTTATCTGTTATCCCGTCGGGACTAGGTTCTCTCGCTACGATCACCTAAACCCGACAGGCACCTGGTCATTGTTATTCTATCTGGCCTCGAATTTCGCCAGTGGAATTAGCTGGGGTATGTAGGTTGACATAATGTCCACCATTTAAAAAATTCGACAATGTTGTTGATATGTTCGCGCCAGCTGGGACGTTCCATAAAGAAAGTTCAGAACTATCTTGTACAAGTGTAATCGCTACACCGCCATTTACTCCTGAATCACCTTCATGAATATGCGCTGATGTAGCATCGTCGACACCGGATGTCATTATAGAACCAAAAAGATCACCGGTTTGTTTGTTGATAGTTATTGCACCAGTACCAGTCGCGGTAGTAGTTACTGCAGGCACTTCCTGATCACCGGATAAATTAAACCAATAAACATTAATGTCATTTGGAATGATTTGCCCTCTGATTTCACCAGCAGGATTTGTTGTAGAGTGCACATTAATGTAGTACATCCCCTTCAGTAATGCTTCCATTTGGTTGCTATCCAGCACCGTATTGTCAGGAACGCTAAAGACAGTGCTGTCATCATTCGCTTCAAATGGCACCAAAGCACTACCATTACTACCTGCAAAACCCGTGTGAATATGGGCAGCCGTGGTGTCGCTCAAATCATTCACCGATACTGTTCCATAAAGAGCACCGGTTGTGCTATCTAATGTAAGGGCAGCGGTGGCAGAAGCCGTGGTTGTTACGGCTGGCACTTCTTGGTCACCATCTAAAGTAGTCCAATAGGTTTTAATCGTTGAAGGAAGAATCTGGCCTCTGATTTCCCCACCAGGATTCGAAGTAGAATGTACATTAATGTAGTACATGCCCTTCATCAATGCATCCATTTGACTACTATCCAATGTTGTATTGTCAGGAACGCTAAAGACAGTATTGTCATCATTCGCTTCAAGTGGCACCAAAGCACTACCATTACTACCTGCAAAACCCGTGTGAATATGGGCAGCCGTGGTGTCGCTCAAATCACTTACCGTAACTGTTCCATTAAGAGCACCAGAAATGCTATTTAACGTGAGGGCAGCGGTGGCAGAAGCCGTGGTTGTTACAGCTGGCACTTCCTGACTACCATCTAAATTCAACGAATAGGTTTTAATCGTTGAATGCAGTATCTGGCCTCTGATTTCTCCAGCTGGATACGTAGGTGAATGTACATTGACGTAGTACATCCCCTTCAGTAATGCTTCCATTTGGTTGCTATCCAGCACCGTATTGTCAGGAACGCTAAAAACAGTGTTATCATCATTCGCCTCAAGTGTCACCACAGCGCTGCCATTGCTTCCCGCAAAACCGGCATGAATATGAGACATTGTTGCATCATTCAAATTGCTAACAGTCACAGATCCACTTAGTGCGCCTGACTCTTTATTTAAAGTGAAATTTGCTTGAGCTGTTGCTGTTGAATTATTTGACGGTACATTGTTAGTCGCAGATAAGTCAACACTATATGTGTCTGTGTTTAATTGCTCGGGTTTGTCATTGTCATCATTACTGTCATTACAAGCTGTTAATGCTGTGGTTAATAATACAATGCATAAGAAAAAAAACTGACGAGTTAATTGTTTGATCGTCATCACTGCCTCCCTGTGTTAGTTGGTATTATTTGGTGTACTAAAATAGTGAGTCAGCTAGCTTGGGATAGTTCAATTAGATTAGAAATGTAATTTAAAATAGCGTTATTCTGGTTGAATTAAAATATAATAGGCTTTCCTTTACCAGGGATTTTAAAAAATGGTATGCGCTACATCAATGGAGAGCTTACCAGTAAATTTTGAAATTCTTTTTCAAAATGTTTCTGAACACTTGCCAGATCAACTAACGACATACCGCTGGAGAATACAAACCATTTAAATCACGAAACATGGGTTGTAAATATCTCGGCTGCGCAATTAAACCTTCAAACATAATAACGAATCGTAAACAAACGATACCTACTGAATTATACACGCTGTAAATATTTCCCTATACGCTTGACGGCAGCGTCCTTGCTGCTAACAGTATGATTCAGTAGATATCTTTTATTTCCGGCTTATTAGTATGTTCATATAAGACTGGAATATCTTCCAGGATTACTTTCCCTACAAACAACATAGGTAATAATTCAGGGACGCCTGACAGTATTGTGCTTTTTATAAAATTGACCGTTTCTACAAAGCCACGAACATATGACAAGTCTTTTGTAAAACAGGCGCCGCCTTTAACGTTACCCCCGCGAAAGGTTCTTTGAGTAACGACGTAGCCGTCGTTTTTACTTAAACCTTTTTCTCGGAAATATGTATAGACCTGTAAAAAATCTGCACCTTGCTCAGCCATGTTAATGGCGATGACTCTGTCGCTGATACGCCGCGCTTTGCCAGGATTTTACCCAGACCCCGGTTAACTTTTGCTTTCAATTTTTTTAAATGTTGTAGCTTTTGTTCAAGATTAAAGCTCAATGGCAAATACTGGTAATATTGTTGATCTATTTTAGGCAGCGATTTGCCCTTATTTTTTATAAAATCTTCCTGGATGGAGAACGGACATTTAATGGCGTCTAAAATCAAAATGGTTTTTTGTAACTCAACAAGTTGGTCAGATAAAATATTTAGTTTTTCTTATTAAGCTTTGTTATTCAATTCAAGATCCTAAAACGATCAGTTCAGAACAAGTAATGGTTGGTAAACAGGTTAAAAAGTCGATTATCTGATTCTCCCGCAAAACAAGCAATCAGTATAGTGATCTCACATTGAATACATTAAAAAAGGGGAGCTATTGCTCCCCTTGTTTTCCTCTTTTACGTTTTCATCCTCAAACTCATCCAACCATTCATCAATGGCACTGTTGGTTGAGAGTCGTGCTCGCACACGTTGCCCGGTTTTGGATTTAATGTGTGGTCCTCCCTTGCGTAACAGTGGGGACCGGGCCGCGAGATTTCTTATAGCGGCTTTGTTATTTAACACTTTCATTCTCCTTTTTTTGAATAAATTTTCCAGTCTATTTTATACACTATATGTTTCAACGTGTGTAGAATTTCTAGCAGGTCGCACGGATCTTTTTTTGTCTTGTCGATGTCTTTGTAAGCAGCCGAGATTTCATCAATTATTTCGTTGTCTTTTCGACACTAGGAATCAAGTATTTGTTCCTTAATATCTTGCTTTTCAAAATGCCGTTTTGTGATACACAATAGTGATATTGGTCCTAAGTGAAATTCACGGTTGCAATCACTTCTCCTGGCTGACGCTCAACAGATACGCTTTGTGAGTGCGGATCAAATTCATAGCTTAAGTAGCAATGTAAACTCGCGTCGTTTAATATTTCTTTACGGAAAACGACAACATTTTCTCCTGAGTGATGTCGAGCCGAAGGCGCTATCAATCCTGGGTGGCCTTCGCGTTGGAGGCGATGTGCAATTTGTTGTGTAAAGCTATAATCATTAGCGATCAATTCTGGATATTGAGTTTCCTTGCCAGATAGATTTATCAATAATGCGCGGCAATGGATATCATAAACGGCTCTTTCGCGGTAGACGATCTCATCAAGCCCCTCTATTTGTGATTCACTTTTCATCATGTGATAAGCAGTTTCATATATCGTGGTATCAAGTGTCATGGAGCCATACCAGACAGGATATGTGCCATCTCCAAATCTCGTGTTTAAATATGGTTCGTGCGTAAACGGATATTCAATGGCGGTTGTGTAGTGAAAAGCGCGGTCTGTCATCAAAGTTGAAACTTCTTTTTTTACCTCACTCTCAAGTTCTCTCGCAAGCGTGGAAAGCTCTTCGTCACCTTCTGAAAGATCATCAAAAAGATCTTCACTGATTCGCAGTGAAACAATATTTCGTTTAACTGATTGGTTGAAATCCCTATTACTGTTTAACAATTCTTCCATGTGGTTTGTTATTGTCCCCGAAGAAAATCAAGATAACGTGCAACACGCGCAACACCGACCAGGCCCTGTTCTTTCATCACATCCACCGGAGTTTGCCCGTTAAATATTTGATTGCGCCGATTCACCCAGCTATAGCGTAATGATTCATTTCTAGGATAGAGCAGACGAAGTGCTTTATGGCAGGAAAGCAACCAGCCGACACGATCTCTGACATCACGTGAGGCGGGAAGGGGAGAGCTTGCAGTGCGGTATTTATTCAACAAAGAACGACTGGATTCACTTAGCCCCAGCAAGTTGAGCTGAGTGGCATTATCAAGCCCCCATAATTCAAACAATTTAGTGATTAACTTGGCTGTTTTTTTGCGGTTCTCAGGGCTGTTTAGATCAATAAATCTACGGGGTTCGCTGAAATTCGGTTGAAGTGACATTGACGTATTCTCCTATGACTCCTACTTGTTTAAATTATAGGGTAAAAATGGGTATATATAAACAAATAATGTATATAAATACTCATCGTCTAATGGTTGAAACGCTTTAGTTAGGATTTTTGGACAAAAGGTAATCGGAAAATATGCAGATAAACAGTAAGTTATGATTAAAAATCATGAGGCATGCCGATACGGTAAAAAAGGGTGAGATCGATAGTTCATTATCTGTGTTGATCTATAGGAAGATAGGAGGTTCGGGATAAATTTCGGCCAAGATTTTTGTGGATGTTCCGCTGTATATTTCATAGGCGCAGCCAATCTAGAAGTAGATTCATTTTTGCTGGTTAAGGCATATAATTCGGATTAACTTCAGCTGACAATGAAAATGTTGCACCATTCAAAATTGCTCTTCCGCTTACTTCGATCAAAAGTGCCTCTGATTCATTCGTTATCGCAGTGCAAGATCGAGTATCTGACCATGATGGACATCCGACTTGATTAAAAGAATCATCTGAAAATACTTTCATGTAGACATCATCAGAATAATTATCTAACGTTATGGTATAGGCTGTGTTTGGAGTTAGTTCAGTTATTCGATAGTAGCTACTATATGAGCCAACTGTGCCATTGTAGGGTGTGCTATCAAATGTAACCATATGTGGCGTTTCTAATGAGCCTTCGGATTCTTTTCCACTATATGGTTCTACGTTTAATGTATATGTAGCACCACCTGAAGAAGTTGAACTGTTAGTGATAGAAATCCAGATCGCTCCATTCTCATCTGCTATTTCTTTATTGTGAAATGAATGAGTCGTCCAGTTTGAGTGTGTTGTATATGACCAAGGCGTGGTTGTTGTTTTTAAAGAAACATAGTCTGTATTTTCAGTAATAAAAATTGTGTACAAGGAGCCAGGATTTAATCCTGTGACTTTATAATAGCTGTTCGTTGGATTAGTAGAGCCACTATGAGGGAAACTAACTTCAAAAGGAAGAATCAGTGGATCTACCTGAGTTCCCTCAGATGGAGGGCCGGCATACTCGGTTAGATTCAACGTATAGGTAGCGCCATCAACTTTTGATGTGCCGGAAATGTTGATGTTCAGCTTTCCTAGTTCGTCTGATTTTTTAGTGCAGCTCTTATCGTCATAGTTTGTATTAATAGAGCTGAAAATATTGCTGCCACAATTGTTGATTCCCATAGAAAAACCTGTGGTGGCAGAAACAAATACAGTATGATTATCAGTCAAGTTTGAGAGTGAAATATCATACAAGGTGTTCTGCATTAATCCACTAACTTGATAATAACTACCTGTAGGGTCCGTTGATCCGTTATGCGGTAAGTCGTTTTCAAAAGATAAACCATAACGTTCTTCCGATGTGCCTTCTGAAGGTGTACCACTATATTCACGTACATTAAGCGAGAATGTTGAGCCAGTTGAATTATCTATGCCATTAACTCGAACCACAAATTCTCCTGGTTCGATTGAAATAAAGCTGCAACTTTTATCTTCGTAGTTTGAATCCGTATTAAAGCTGAAATAATACGATGTATAGAATGTACTACGTCCACAATGTTTCCACGAGCTATATGCGTAACTCAAATTGTTTTTCACCTCAAGCGATAAATTATCTGTTAAATTTGATAGTGAAATTTCATAGATTGCATTTGAACTTAAGTTTGTAATTCGATAATAACTATCTAAGGGCCCAGTGGTTCCTTGATAAGGGAAATCTGATTCGAATGATAAGTCATGTGGATTAAGTTCTGTTCCTTCAGAAGGTAGGCCATCATAATTTGATATATTTATTATATATGTTGCACCTTCTGAGTTTGATGTACCGTTTACGCCGATAGACAAGTTTCCTGAGGAATCTGAAACCATAGTACATATTTCTTTAGCGTCTTGGTTGAAGAATGTCGCGTATTGTATTGAGTTAGAGCCACAGCTGTTAGAATTGAAAGTGAGATCGTCTGTCATATCTGACAACGAAATATTGTATGGTGTATTTTCTGCTAATCCCGAGATTAAATAATAACTATCAGAAGGACTTGTGGAGCCGAGGTGAGGAAAATCGCTTTCGAGAGATAGTTCGTGAGGTGTATTATAAGTTCCCTCAGATGGTAATCCAGAATACGGCGAAGCGAATAAGCTATAGGTTACTTCTGAAGAATAAGATTGGTTGGTAACTTTCACCCAAACAACACCTTCGCTATTAGGTTTAGTAGCACATTGCTCTATCCCTGAATTAGAATAGCTGGAATTACAACTCCTGCTGCTCCAAGCACCAGAAAACACATCAATACCAACACTGCCAGATAAATTGGACAATGTAATATTGTAATATATCTCTGAAGATAATCCTGTGATTTTATAATAACTGTTTAATGGGTTTACTGAGCCAGCATGGGGTAGATTTAAATCAAGGTCTAGTGTAAGCGGTAGCTCCTCTGTGCCTTCTGCTGGTAAACCGGAATATTCAGATACCGATAGGAGATATGTGGCTCCTTCGATTGTGTTTTTTCCATCGACTAAAATCCATATCTCTCCTTCATTGTTAGAGACAACTGTGCAGGTTTCTTCCTCTGTTCCTAAATTGGTGGAGATGCAATTACCACCAAAAATTGATAGCGAACTATGGATAAAAACCCTTAGGTTTACATCATCTGTTAGATCGGAAAGTAAAATGTCATATAGTGTATTTGGTGCTAGGTTTTTTAAGTGGTAATAACTATTTGTTGGGCTGGATTTACCACTGTAGTTTTGTAGATCTTCCATATTCAAAGTAATTGGGTCTATAATAGTACCTTCTGACGGTATACCTGAATAATCCGCAATATTGATTGTGTAGCTTGCTCCGAACGTATTATCCCATGAGTCAACATTAATCCATAAGTTTCCACTCTCATTAGCTATTGCAACACAATTTTCTTTATAATTGTTATTGCATAAAATAGAATCCGAATCTACTGTATTATTTTTTAAAACCGAAAAACCTGTATTTCCAGTAATCTCTGAAATAGTAATTTCATACGGCGTGTTTGGGGTAAGGTGGGAAACAAGATAAAAGCTGTTTTGCGGACTTGCAGAGCCAGTATATGGAAAATCGTTATTGTATTTGAGTAATTTGGGTTCGTCACTAGTTCCTTCAGAGGGATAACCGGAATAGTTGGATATGTTTAGCGTGTAGGTAACTCCGGATGATATTTTTGGGCTTTGAACTTTAACGTATAATTCTCCAGAACTATTTGATATAAGTGTAGTATCAATATCAGTTGTCCTGTCTGTTGCTCCATAGGGGCATGTAAGGTCCCATTTATATGTCGTGGAATATGAGCATACCGTTATATTTTTATTATTTGTTACAGCAATATGGTAAGGCGTGTTGAGAATTAAACCGGAAATCTTGTAGTAACTATTCATTGGACTAGCTGAGCCATTATGCGGCAGGTCTTCATTAAAAACTAAATTAAATGGCTGATCTCTAGTCCCTTCTGATTCTTTCCCGGAATACTCAGTTATTTCGAGCGTATAACTTGTACCGGTACTTGTATTCGATTCAATTTTTACCCATAAAGTACCGGAAGCACTTGAAGCTGCTGAGCATGCAGCATCGATGTCATTCGTCGAATAGTAATGATGACATCCAATTGTTGAGAAAAATAAATTATTTGTGTCAACGGCTAGAGTAGTATAGTTAGCAGCGTCTTTAACTGAAATATTGTATACAGTATTACGTGTCAAATTTGATACCAGATAGTAGCTATGATCTGGTCCAGCTGTTCCGCCGTGTGATAGTGTGTCTTCGTACTTTATTGAATAAGGTGAATTTTTAGAACCTTCAGAGGATAAGCCAGTATAAGGGGAGACTTTGAGAGTGAATGAGGTTCCATTTCTAGATTTTGAATAGACGTAGACACTCAGTTTTCCATTAACATCTGAAATGGTTGCACAACTTTCAATATTATTTTCTGTTGTTTTAGAATTACAGCCCCAATAATGACTATTTTTTGTGATGACATGATGGTCAGCACTGTCTGATATGTTTAATAAAGACACAACGTATTTTGTGTTTGGTTCCAGGTCTATAATTTCATATATACTTTGCTCAAAACCTACAGTGCCGTTATGAGGTAACGCGTTCTCATAGGAAAGTTTTATGGGTTTATCATACGTTCCTTCGGATAAAGCACCTGAATAGGGTGAAATGTGAAAGGAAAATTCGGAACCGGTTTCGGTATCCGTAATCTCAATTGCAGATAACCATAAATTCCCTTCACTATCTGAGTTAACGACAACGACATTTCCAGCTGTATTATCATACCAAGTTCGTCCAATAGCATTATTCCATAATTGATTGGAAAAACTTGTTAAATCTACATTATTTTCACTATCTGAAAACGAAATTGCATATGCTTTATTTGGCTCAAGCCCTTTAATTTGAAAATAGCTTTTATCTTTTGTAGCGACACCACTATGAAATAATTCGGTATTTAATGTGAGTACGCGAGGGGGATATCTTGTGCTAAATAACTCGCTATTCTTTACGGAAATAACTTGGCTCGATAACGAAGTATATCCCGTAGCATCTGTTGTATTTAATAATTCTGGTGCAACAGTGATTGAATAGTTTTGATCGCCGTCATTTTCAACATCACTGACTCCAACAACTGTAACAGTCTGCGAAGTAGACCAGTCTTCGGTTGTAAAAATTAATTGTGTTTTTTCTTGTGGAACTGAGGAAGAGCTACTTAATTTAACTAATCCTTCTGATACATCGCTAGAAGTGACATCTAAAATAACAATACCATTAGGTTGAGTATTTAGTGTGACACTAAATGAATCACTAAAACCATCCTCAGAAGTGTTGAGATCTGCAGTTGGATGAATCGTTAATCCTGGAGTATCGTTATCGCTATTAACAAATTCTATATCTGCAAAATTAATCCCATTGAAATCTGAATCATCACTGATTGAATCAGATAATTGAATATTATATGTCTGGTTGCCATCTGCAATTTCATCATCCTGTCCTAGCGCAATGACTTTTTGAGACGTTGCCCAATCTTCAGGGGTAAACGTGATAGTGAGTGATTCAATAGCGGTTGATGGTGAGTTTCCTCCAGTAATCAGTCCTTCAGTTGGGGAATCTGTTGATACTTCAATAACAATATTAGACTGTGGTTGTTTATTAAGAATAATATCGAAAAAGCTGGTATCACCTGATTCAGATGTATTTAGGTTTCCATTTAATACTACTGAAACTACAGGTTCGTTATCAATATTTATAACAGTAATATCTTCGGGATTTATTCCGTTATAAACTGCGTCATCACTTACTGCTTCGTGGGTTATAATTGAGTAGGTTTGGTTGTCGTCAAAGTCATTATCGTCAACTCCTGTTACAATGATTTCTTGCGGTTCACTAAAGTTTTCTGTAGTGAATTTCAGAGAATCTTTATCGATAACACCTTCCGAAGTATCTTCACTGACAAATTCAATATTCACATCTGAAGCCGGTTCGCTGTTCAAAGCTACCGTGAACGAAGCCTGACCACCTGATTCTGAAGTTTGTAATCGAGTTGCAGGATTGATCGAAATACCTGCGCTGTCATTATCATTGACGGCCACCGTTATTTGTTGTGCTGAGAGATTGTTATAGCTACTATCGCTACTGGAAATATTTTGAAAATGAATAAGTACGTTTTTAGTTCCATCTGCTATTTTATCATCAGTTGCAATAGCTTTAATGATTTGCGGAATCGACCAGTTATCGGAAGTAAAGTTAACGGTTAATGAATCTGTTTTTTCCTCTAATTCTTCAATGCTGATTAAGATCTCCGTTGTGTCACTACTTTTTATATCGATGGAGACATCATGCGCGGGCTTGGTATTGAGAGAAATACTAAAATTAACACTGTTGTTATGTTCGTTGCTCTCAGACAGGACAAAATCCGATGGTGACACAGTTATGCCAGCTGTGTCGTTGTCACTATTTGTGATGCTGATATCTTTTGGATTTAGATCCGTGTAGTTAGTATCATTACTGATAATTGGGTGAGTGATAATAGTGACAATCTGATTGCCGTCAATGAAGTTGTCATCAATTCCGGATGCTGTGATGGTTTGTGGCGCAGACCAGTTCTCTGAATCAAAAATGACTGTTTTCGGAGAAATTGTAATTTCGCTTGTATCACTACTTTCTATTGAAACTGTAGCAGGGGAGGAAGGAGCTGAATTGAGAGCAATCGTAAAACTTGTTGTTTCACCGTTTTCTGAGGTTGTGAAATCTTGCGTTGGGGTAATTGTAACTCCTGGTGTTCCAAAAATTCCACTACCACATCCTGATATAAATAACGTTGACAGTATCAGTGCGGTAAGAGCTAAATTGGCAAAATATTCTTTGCCTAATGCTGTCGATGAGATATTGCATGAAACATACAAGTTTGGCTTTCCCATTTTGTGCTTTATTCTTCTTTATTGTGAATAGTTTATGGTAAGACTGAAAAAGCAAAGCACGGTGAGTGATATGCTTACGGTCATAAGTATTGTTATGGGTTTGATAATACAGCATAAAATAACCATTCGTCTACAGATTTGGTTGTTGAGTTGTACATAAAGAGAACAATTTGCGTGAGAACTGCGCTATATGATTTGTAGAGTGAGTTCAAGTTAAAACATTATATGCGTGAGTTATTTAGATGCTACTTTACATTTTAATAAAGAAACAGGAGGCCATCAAAAATCATTAACTACCGTCAACGTAAACTGATCCCAACCATCAGCAATTCTCATCGGTGAATCATCATCTGGAATATGAAACAAGGATAGACTTGCGCTTACTTGCCAGCGATCGGTTATTTTGTAGCTGGCATAAGTGCTGTGTATTTGATCGCTATATCGCCAGTCATAACTGACAAAGTAAACGAGATTGATAAGTTCATTCATTATATTTTTGGAAATGCGTAACGCCGATTGTTGAGTTGAGCTGCTTAGTCCTAAGCTGAGTGCGGGTGGGTCGAGTAATTTTGAGTAACTGGTTTCAAAGGTGAGTTGATAGAGGCCGTTGGCGTCATAGTCAAATCCTGCACCTATCGCTATTTTGTCACTATGATCCAGAGTTTCTCCTGAAAGAGGTAGGCTGTTTTGAAAGTTTCCTTCTAATTTCCATAAAAAATTTTCGCGATTGTAGTTGATGGAAAGTCCCGCTGTTTCAAAGGCTGGATAATCGGCATTAATTCTATCGTCGGAAATAAATATTAATACAGGATCGTTAGTATGTAGACGGCCAGCAATAATGTTAACATCCATGGACTTGAAACTGCGTTTTGCGGCTATTACTGCTTCCCATGCTTTATCGTCATAAGGAAAGGTTTCGCTAATTGAAATATCATCTGCAAGTGCGAAAAGCTGAGTTAGGCCCGCTGCGGGATAACGATTAACATCCGGTGCAGGTACAAAAATAAAACGCATTGAACTATTGGGTTTTAAGAACCACTGAGCGTCAATGGCGACCTGGCCAACTCGAGCATCTTCAGGATTGGTGAATGCTTGTTGGGAGTAATCCCAGGGCGTTAGCAAATCGTTGAGCGGAAGCGTATCCAGTTCTCCCAGTACGATAGATTGAAAACCAACGGTTGTTGCAATTTGTTGGTGGCTCCATTGCACGCTCATATTATTAACTCTCCAGTCTAACTCTGCGTTTTTGCCTTCAGATAAACTGGCATCATTTGGGCCGAGTGCTATTAATTTTGCATCTACTTTGGCAAAAAGTGAGTTGGTGAGCAGTTTATCCCAGCGATAGCGTAGATTTAGTTGATGGGCTCTTATTTTTAACTTTTTTTCAACATTGCTTCCTAGTTGATAGCCGACACTGAGTCGATTACTCTTGTTGAGTAATTGCGACGTATTAGAGGATGTTTTCTGAATGATTTCTGTTGCATCAAACTCTATATCCTCTTCCAGGAATTCCATTTCCTCATCTGCGTGCAACGGTGAAAGAATCAAGATTAACACCATCAATAGGGAAACTCTTAGCATGCCTATTTTTCCAGGCGAATATTTTCTAAGCGAGATTGTTGAAATGCGATGTCTGTTAACGCTCGCTGCGTAAATACTTCATCTTCTACCGTGATATTTAGAGCAATGTTCTCCAATTTCATGGTAGTTATGCGCTGCGTTTCCTTATTGTTCATATTCATTTTTTGCGCAACCCATATGCCATCTCTAATGATGTAATCTGAGACTGTCATCTGTTTTACCAGTTTTCCTCGGCGATTATAAAGTAGCGATTTGAGTGGGACGAACCGTTCTTTATCGATCCATTGAACACTTTTGCTGTAGTTGCTTTTTCTCGCACGTTGAGATGTTGGTAAAGATTCGATGATCCATACAGGACGATTTCGGTAAGTTGCCTCCTTTTTAATGTTATAGGTGTAGTCATCCAGGTGAGTACGTTCAATATCTTCATAACTGAATTCAGAGCCAAATAGGCTTCCGGTTTTTGGTTCGTTTTCGTCACCTGAAATTATTCGCTTAACTTTTCCCATGGCAGAAAGATACATCCATTGATCGCTATCTCGATCCTGAGCATCCCAGTCGTATTGTAGAAAACTGACACCTCTTTCCGCAGGCGGATCCAGGATAACCATCAGTGACTTGCTGTCTTTACCGGTATCACCAAAATCTTTCGCAACGGATTCAATAATTTTCACCCTCGGATTCTCAGAGCATTTCAGCTTCTTATTAATAATCTGATATTTACAAGTCGCGACAGTTTGTTTGCTATATTGTGAAACACCGTCGTCTCTATCATCGACTTTTTGGATAATCTCCCGTGCACTTTCGGCAAAGCTCAGAGAAGCACTGGATAATAAAAAAATCATTAAAAATATTTTCTTCATGGATTTCATCCTGTATAAGCAGTTTTTTGTTCGGGTTGAATGGATTCCCGTTGTTTTTTCATATCAGCATTGGTAAGTAGAAGTAGTGCAGGTAGCAGAAAGAGTTCGGCGATTAATGCTGTTGCAATCGTTATTGAACTTAATATGCCAAAGTTTTTAAGGCCTTGATGATCTAAAGCAATCATAGCCATAAATGCCAGTGCTAAAATTATTGAGGTAAAGGTTATAGCTTGTCCGACCTCTCTAAACGCCACACGAATACCTCGTAGAGAATCGCCATGTTTTAGTACTTCTGCACGGTAGTGGTTGAGGAAATGGATTGTATCATCGACCACAATACCGATCATAAGCGGAGCAACAATTAAGGTGTCAACATCGAGCGGAATCCCCATATAACCCATTAATCCAAACATAACTACTAGCGGAAACAGGTTAGGGTAGAGTGATATTAATCCCAATTTTATTGAACCAAAGACAACGAGAAGAATGATAGATATTAACAGCATTGCCAATCCAAAGCCTTTGATCTGTGACCAGCTCAGGGTATCAAGTAAATTGGCAAACAGTGTCATTGTTCCTGTTGTACTGATATCCATGTTCGGATATTTTATTTTAAGAGGGGCGAATGCTTTTTCAATTTCAGGTTTAATGGTCTCTAACATTTCGACATAGTGTTTTGAACCCACGTTTTTTGTATTAATCGTAATATGAGCGTAGCGATAATCATCAGATACAACACGGCGGCGGTCACTTGGGTTGGCGTTATTGAAGAGGAAAAGTGTTTGCTCCAGCAAACGGCGATTATCCGGTATAGTGAAAAATTTTTCATCCCCGCCATTTAAAGATTTGCTGGCATCCTTAACAATATTCACTAAAGAGAATGTTCGTTGAACTTCATCGGGATAAATGGCCATCACTGAAGCTTGAAGATTATCCATAGCACGCAGAACTTCTGGATCTTTTAGTGCACCTTCAGCTCGCATATCAATCATGACTTCGATATTTTGTGTACCGCCCATATATTTATCAACAATATTAAAATCTTTCACAATCGAACTTTCTTGCTCAAAAAGATTCATGGGATTTGAATCGACTTCAATTTTTGAAATGCCAAACAGGAAGATAAAGCCGATGATAGAAAAAATCGCAATATTGAGCCTGGGATTTACATGACTTAAGTGTTCCACCTTTTGTAGCATACGCTGAATGATATGGTGTTCTGATTTTCCGGGTAAACGTTGTCCAGGTTCTTTGGGAATAGGACTCCATAAATCCATCATAACCGGCAACATGAATACCGAAACTAAAAATGCCACAAGAACACCAATCGCTGCTGATATCCCAAAGTTGCTGATTGCTTCTACAGGAACCATTAGCAAAGAAAGCATACCTATCGCTGTCGTTATGCTGGTTAATAGAATCGCCATGCCTGCATTGCGATATGCATTACGCATTGCGGTTTCATGATCATCCCCCAGTCGACGGAAATAACTGTAGCCGGAAAGAATATGTACCGAGTCAGCAACACCTACCACGAGGATTAATAGAATGGAAATGTTAATCATCATATTCATGCTGATACCAAACCATCCTAAAGTAGCAACCATCAGTAATGAAGATAACGCGATTATTGAGATAGGCCAGACAACAGCTGCTATCGAGCGGAATAAAATCCAGCAAGAAAGAACAACGAGTAACAGTGAACCCATCATTACCCAGTTTGCTTGCTTAAACAGAGTATCCATGACAAATGCGTTAATCACCGGATTACCCACAGGATGAATTTCAATAGCATTTTGATATTCGGGTTTGAGAATCACTTTGTTAACTTCACGCACAAACTCAGCATATTCATTGGCATCAACAAACTCAAAATCAGGTGGAGCCTGATCTATGTTTGACAAAACAAGATTTGATTCAACATCTGTCACATCGAGTTCTTCCATTTCATCAGAGAATTCATCAATATTGTTTTCGTCATTAGCAGCTTGTAAATCAGTTGAATCTCTTTTGATGGTTGCGCGAAAATCGGTCCGAATCATAATGCCACCAAGTTGTGCATCTTTAGAAATGTAGAGTAGGGGATAGTCAGGATGTTCGAGTGCCTGCTGGCGCAGTTTATTCAATGCAGTTGGGGAACTGGGAATGTCATCGCCGATGAACTGCCGCGATATAAGTGAATCTTCTGATGCTTCAAGATAACTGACGTTAACCAATGATTTGACTTCTGTCATATGGTCCAATGGTGAAAATTCACCGGGCTTAAGCTTCAATCGATAATTGAGTAACTCTTCTTGTATGTTATGAACCGCCTGTAAACTTTGTTGTGAAAACAGATCACCATCTTTTGCTTTATAAACAATGTAGACAGCTTCATCACTGCCAAATTTGCCACGAAATTTATCGAAGGCCACGTTAATCGGATCATCATCATCGAAAAATGCTTCATCGGAAAGATCAAGCTGAAATTTATTTACTCCCGGTGCCCATACGACAATCAAGACGATAAAAAGAATCCAGACCAACCATTTTCGCCGAGTCATCGCAGAGGGGATCGCTTCAAACCAGCAACTTAATTGGTCTAACAAGGCTTGCATTATTTCTTCTCCTTACAGAGTCTGTGTTTTAATGGCTTTAAGTAAAAACGAACGATCGTTTTATTAATGTTCGATAATAAACTATTGATTAATATTAAACTTACCAAACAACATAGCTTTAACTGCGTTGAAATATTCATCAATATCCATGTCTGGTTCGATAATCATTTGCAACTGTAAGCCCTGTACTGTACTAAACATGACTTTCGCGATTGCCTCGGGTGACAGATCACTATTGATTTCACCGCTAGCTTGCCAATCCTTCACTAATTCAATAATGTAGTTAATGATTAAATTGTAAGATTCAATTCCGAGCTTCCTGAGCTCCGGGCTGGTTAATGCTTCGGCGTTGAACATGACATCCGCACGTGTGCACGCCATTGCCATTGGCTGTTTCATGAAGTCACGGTAATTGTCGATGTTCTTTTCTACTCTCGTGTTGATACCATCGCTAGTTTCTCGTGCGCTCTCAAACATGTGTCGATTCATTTCCTGCCCAGCCTCTGCAACGGCAGTAATAATCTCATCTTTACTTTTAAAGTAGTGATATACCGCTCCTGCACTTAATTCAGCTTGTTTACAAATATCACGCATGGACGTTTTGTGATAACCCTTTTCAGCGAAGCATGCGATAGCGGCGCCCATAATTTGGCCACGTCGTGTTTCTAGATGCTCTTCGGTTACTTTTGGCAATGCTGTTTGTATCCACTTAATTGTGTGACTTATTGGTTATATCGAACAAACGTTCGTTTTTATTTATAGGGAATAAGGGAGCTGATGTCAAATAAAAATCTACTAAGTTTTTCCACAAAAGTATTGAGGTTTTAAAAATTGCTATAAATTCTAGATTTAGGGATCGTAGAATACGATAATTTAAGAGAGGATATATAGCGGACTTGAGTTTGTTGTTTGGAAAACATTTAGTGTGTTGGAGCTTGGCAACAGGTCACAATAATAGGTGATGCAGGTTGAATATGATTCTTCAATAAGTATTGTTTGTTTGGGTTTAGTCTTCATTGGTTGAATTCACAAGGCGCCATCGTTTTTTTTTTCGGTTTATAGGTTAAATACTTTATATATTGGTTCAGGGCAAAGTGCTAGGCTTGGGGGAGGAAGATCAAATAGATGCGAACGAGTTGAAACTGGAACTTTACCGATATGATGTAAGGTATGGGCTTTATGTTAAGGTCAATCTCGTTTTTAATTAGAAAATCATGTATCGGAAATGATTCATCAGCAATTCCCACTAGAAACGGAGTTGGGATTGATTTTTCCGTTCCGAGTGCATTCTTAGCCCAAGTCACTCCAAAATTAATCCCAACTCCTCTTCATGTAGCCATTAGCGGGAACTACTGATGATTAATTACTCTTTTTCCACGAGTCATTTTTGGCGTGTATAATTAACTTATTATTTTGCTTTTTAAATAGCCGTTATTGGTGAGTGAGTAGCATATATTATTAAATCTAGCGTTGAGACATGACGTAGAATTAGAATAATTATCTTTTGTCAATTTTTGAATATGTATACATGTAATCAGCTACTAACGGCGCTAGAATAAATAAAGAAAATGCAACGTATTATCTCTTCAACTATCGAAAATTCAGGTTATTATTTTATACTTATAACTGGCCTGTTTATATCGACTCTTCATTTCAATGTGTTCTACTACAGCCATGACACACCAAAATGGTTTGTGTATGATATCGCCATTACCTTATTTGTTGTGTATTCGTTAAGAAATCAAAAACAAATTCAATTTTCCTACCTGGGTGCGTTGGTTCTCACGCTTATTTATTTGATGGTGATTAGTCTTTGGTGGGCACCACATAAAGTGGCAGGTGTCGAGTTTATACTACGATTCACAAATGCTGCTCTTGTTATTTATTGTTTGCTGAAGCGATACTCTGAAGAAAAGCTGCTGGAGATTGTTTTAAACACCATATTTATATCTGCATTGGGTTTTAGTTGTCTCTTTGTTCTTGAACGTTACGTCCTCGAGCTATCATTCAATGTCGGCACATTTTCTCCCATCGGTTTTATTAATAATACTTCAGCAGTGTTCAATATCTGGGTGCCTGGCCTGGTAATCTATGCCATAACTTATCAAAAAAATCGGACAAAACTCGCCTTAAGTATTGTGACATTATTGGTTGTTATCAGTGTGCTTATGGAAGCGGGTACCAGAGGAGCGATTCTTGGTTTAAGTCTCAGTGAACTCGTGATTTTCTTAATAGTTTTGCGTAAGAACGCTAAACAGGCAGTTGCATTTTTAACTATAACAGCGTTATTACTATTAGGCATCGGTATTTATAACGTCTCTGATTCACTGCAAAACGGTCGTCTGGATGCGAAGCTGAGCGTTATGAAAAATAGTATTGGCAAGGCAGGAGAATCTCGAATCAACATGCTCCAGAATACCTGGCAGATGACTTTAGATAATCCGTTTGGTGTTGGCGCCAATAATTTCGAATATATACACCCTAAATATGCTCAGGTTGGCACTCAAGGGGCTTCACCTTTTATTAATGAAAATCAAATTTTACGTACACCGCACAACATATTAGTTAAAATATTTAGTGAATTAGGCCTCGTTGGTGGTTCACTTTTTACTATATTAATCAGTTTTTGTTTTTTTATCGCAATTTATAATGCGTTTAAGGGTTGTTACATCGATAAATGGCTGTTTGTCGGTGTATCTGCCACGCTATTTCATACTATGGTTAGCGCCGTATTGTTAACGCCAACTAGTTTGTTCTTTTTTGTGTTATTAATGGCGGCAGTTATTAAGCGATCTAAGCTTCAAAATAGACTTGAAAGTAAGTTCACATTGCGGCTTCCAATAATAATTAAGGGGGCGTATTTAACTATTATTGTTTTTTCTTGCTCAATGGTTTTTTCCGAGTATTTTGCGTTTAAAGGGCGTACAGATTACGATGGAGATTACCTGATTGAGGCTGTGAAGTTTAATCCTCAAAATGACAGAGCTTTGCTGAATCTTTCTCAATATTATTTTTATAGAAACAAAGACTTAGAAGCTAGTTTAGATGCCGTAGATCGTTTTTTAGCCTTGTATCCTTATCATATTGCTGGGTTAATGATGAAAGCAGAGCGTCATTACCAGCTTGAAAACATGAACGAAGCCAAAAAAACTTTGGACAAACTGTTAGAGTTTTATCCGGGTTATAAAAAGGCTAACAGGCTTGAACAGCTGGTTAGTATAAAAATTAAGCGACAATCAAATTTAAAAACAACATCAATAGAGCGTGATTGAAGAATGAGAATAAATAAAGTAGTTAATATTGCATTTTTTTTATTAGTGGTATTGAGTTTCAATACAGTTCTTCATGCTGATGAAATCTGTCAAAAAACAGTGAATATGGGAGATTCTATCGTTGATGCTTGGAACGGGAATTGTGAATCAATCAATCGCAAGGATTATTATGACCCCTATAATCCCAAAGCAATTCCCGCGAAGTTTTATACGTTTACGCTTGATCGCCAGGCAGATGTTAAAATTACACTCAATCTTAGTTATAACGTTGTTATATATTTACTTGATGGTGCAACTAAAAATGGAACCGTACTCAAACAAGTGAATGGTAAAACGCTTGAAAGTTATTTGCCAGCAGGAACATATACACTTGAAGTTACATATCCTTTTTTCTCATCTTTTACTTTAAATCTGGCGTATAACGATGTAGGGAACACTGAATGTGTTCAGAGTCTAGTTGCGGGAGCAAGTATATCTGACGGCTGGGTTCCAAGCTGTGAATCAAATAATAGAAATATTGCTGATCCTTATAGCCCTTATCCAGATCTAGGGTTTCGCGCAAAATATTTTACGTTTACTCTCGCAGAAGATTCAGATGTTAATATTAAAGTGACTTCAGAGGAAAACGCCTATCTCTATATATTAAGCGGTCATGGTGAATTTGCTACACCACTATTGGAATTTGATAAAAACGATGTTCTAACGCCATTACCTACGGGTGATTATACCGTTGAGTTAACGACGAATGATCGCTATTCCCCCGGCAATTTCACGATTCTTTATACTGTACTGAGCAATGACGCTTCTTGTTCGCAAGAACTTGTATTTGATGAAGCTATAGAAGGCAATTGGTCTAATAGCTGTTTAATTCAAACCTGGGACAACTCTAATAGTGATCCCTATGCCGGAGTAAATCCTGAGCGTGCCACGTATTACACATTTTCGCTACAAGAGACAACAGACTTTCGTTTTTATGCGTATTCCACTAATCCAAAACTCGTATTGAATTTGTATCGCGGTAATGATTATAGCAATCTGGTTAAAACAAATTTAAAAGGCGGTTACTGGTATGGATCAACGGATGCGATTATAGAAGCAGCTTTAGCCCCTGACACTTATACATTGGAAGTCACAAGTTACAATCAAGTTGCTGTGGGGAATTATTCATTTCAAGCTAAAGTTCTTGGCGCAAGTGTCTGTAGTCAATCGATAACAGTAGGCGAATATTACACAGGTCTATTATCAAGCAATTGTATTTCGCAGTATCGTGAAGGGGTAAATAATGATCCTTATGGGCCACAACCTGGGGACTATTATGCGAGACGTTTTGAGTTTGAATTATCAGAACCTCAAGCGATTAAGATTGATGGCAGCCTGGCTTCCAGTTCTGTGTTCTTGTATTTAAGCCAAAAAAATACCTCGGGTAATACTTCTTTACTTGAAGAAACAGAATTTAATTATTGGAGTTATGAAAAAAGTCAAAGTATGTCACGGGTGTTGGATAGTGGAAGTTATGTCGTTGAACTAACGTCTGCCCAACCCTTCCAAAGCAGTGCGTATAGCCTATCTGTTAATTCAGTACGCAGTTCTGCTTGTGAAGTATTTTTAAAGACAGACGAATTATTAACGAGTTATGTTTCAAGTTATAGTTGCCCTTCAAGTTTTAAAGAGAGTTACCAAAACCCAGACCCTTATGGTTCACCGTCACAGTTTGTTTTTAATTCGAAAACAATCACCTTTAAAGTCGAAGAAGCAGGCGATATCACTTTTGATATTTCTGCAACTGGATTTATGCCTCATCTATTTTTAGTGTCGGGTATTAATCGTGATGAGCAACCGATAATTGAAGAGCGAATGAGTTCTCGCTCTGGAAAGATCACGAACTATCTTGAGGCAGGTTTTTATACCTTAGAAATAACCAGTGCTGAAACTTCCACTTATGGTTCATTTTCAATAAAGATATTTGACCCGAATTTACAACCTCCAGAAAACGAACCAAAACCAGATGTTCCTCCTATCGTAGAGACACCAATAGAACCGTTATCGTGTGAATATGAATTGGCTAAGGTGAGTGAACAAACTATAACTGGTGAATGGTCGACAGATTGCATTTCTGAATATTCAGTGTTTTATAAATTCGAATTAATACAATTAGAAAAAATAGAGGTCTCTCTTAAAACTGAAATAGACGCAAGTATAGTCGTGCAAAAATTTGAGAGTGATAAGTGGGAGACAGTCACGGGTTCTGCTCTAATCGACAAGGGATTTATTGAGCTATCTCATCTGTTTGATGCTGGTCTGTATCGTATAAAGCTCAATCGTGAATCATCTAGTTCATCGACTAATAGTTTTGAATTAAAAATACGCGGTAATTTGGGGCCTGATTCAGATAATGATGGTGTGGGTGATGATATAGACTTGTTTCCACAAGATGGGACTCAAGTTGGTGATGCGGATAAAGATGGCATAGATGATATTTTTGATAATGATTTCGATAACGATGGCGTTTTAAATTCCAATGATGCCTTCCCTCATAATCCATTAGAGTCTGAAGATGATGATTATGATGGTATCGGTAATAACAGTGATGATACTCCAACGCCTGAAGATGGCGTCGTACAATTAAATCAATTGGAATTCATGGTAAGTGAAAGTGATGGTGCGATAACTGTTTTATTGAATCGATCTGATTATGTCATTGGTGAAACACAAGGAAACAGTTTTTCTCCCCCAGCTTATGTAGTAGTTAGGACTAATGATGGATCTGCAAAAACTAATCGTGATTTTAAGGCGATTAGCGAAATTGTGACTTTTGAATCTGGTGAAGCGTCAAAAGAGATTGTCATTGAAATTCTAGATAACAATCTGTTTGAAGGAAATAAATCATTTGAAATTGAGTTGCTTTATCCCTGGAATATGAATTTAGGTGAAAACAAAAAGGCAGCTGTTTATATAACTGATGATGAGAAATTGCCAGAAGCTGGACGCATTAGCTGGAAAACACTCGAGGAAAGTGTAGAAGAAGCGAATAATACCTATTCCTTTGAATTACTGCGAGAAGGTAATTTAAGCGGCGAAGTAATAGTCAATTATGCGACAAGAGATGAAACTGCACTTGCTTCTATCGATTATCAGCCAAAAAATGGTTCTGTTAAATTTTTAGACGGTGAGGCGACGAAACAAATCCAAGTTTCTTTAGTCGATAATGATAAGCCAAATGCGAATAAATCTTTTTCAATTGATTTGATTTACACAAGTGCAGGGATTCTTTCTATTAATCCCGCTAAAACAATAACGATCTTAGATAATGATGTTGACCCTTCTTATAGTTTGATCTCTTTTAAAGAGGATCAAATTAAACTTGATGAGTATCATGGCAATTTGGGTATCGAAGTTGTTAGAACGGGCAACCTCTCTCTTTTATCAACATTAGAATGGCGAACTCAGGCCGGTTCCGCAATCGAAGATACGGATTTCAAAAATACCGGTGGTATTCTACAGTTTGCTGAGGGTGAAAAATCTAAATGGCTTTTTATTAAATTGCTGGGTGATTTTGAATCTGATGGTGTAAAAACACTTTCACTTGAATTGTTCAATGCCAGTCAGCATACCGCAATTATGAGCGCTCCGTTAGAAGTCACGGTTGAAGATATTAGGCTAGATGGCAGGATTGAGTTTTCAAGTGATGAATATCGAATCTCGGAAAATGTGGGGACTTATAAAGTGGCAATATTACGTCCCTTTGTTCGTTATTCAAACTTGCAAGTTGAATATGTAGTTACCGCGAAATCTGCAAAAGCTGATAGTGATTTTATTATTTCCCACGAGGTATTAAATTTCTCAGGAGAATATGATGGTAATTCTATAGGTGGGATTGGAGATGTTTCGCAGTCAATTCAAGTTGAAATTTTAGATGATGATGTTCATGAAGATCTGGAATATTTTGAAATAGAATTAACTAGTGTAAAAGAAGAAAACTATAGAGGGGAATTTATTGTTAATGATGACTTTCTTGGCAAACAAACCACATCAAGGGTTTATATCATTGATAACGATATGCCTCCGGTTTCTGGATCGTTAAAATTTAGTCGCGAAAATTACATTTTCCCTGAAGATCAAAGCAAAGCAACTATCACGATTCAACGATTAAATGGCTCTAAAGGTGAGGTAAGTGTCGATTACACCACCTCTGAAAGTACCGCATTGGCAAATCAGCATTTTAATACTGCTGCAGGGACTCTTACTTTTGCGGATGGTGAAACAGCAATAACCATTGAAATAGATATTATTGATAATGCTCTGGATGAAAATAATAAGTCGTTTGAATTGACTCTATCTAATCCTGTCGGCATCAATATTGTTAATCCACTTAGCGCTAATATAGAAATCCAGGATGATGACATTACATTACTTGGCGTTATTTCATTGGAAAACACAACATACGACATCACTCGGTCAGACGGTATGGTTAGTATTGAGTTGAAACGTGGTGGAGGAACCGAAGGTGAAATTAGTGTTGCTTATCGAGTTAATATCATTAACGGAAACATCGAGCAATTTAAGAACGTAGTCGGCACTGTTGTTTTTGCTGATGGAGAAGATACAAAAATTATCGAAATTAATTTGAATGAAGAGATAGCGGGTGATAGTGAATTTCAAGTTGTGTTAAGTGGTACCGGAGATGCGCAGTTTAAGGGGGAATCCACGGTCTCGGTTAAAGTTGTCGATGATGTTGAAGTTAGCGAAGAAGCTTCTAAAAAGGATAAATCAACGTTGTTTGGTTCTATGAGTTTGTGGTTATTGCTGGTGACAGGTGTGTTTTTACTTTTGTTGTCACCGACACGGAAGCAAGAGGTTTAGTAGCGGGTTAGTTTATTAGTTATTTTTTGAAAATATAATATCGGTTACTTTGTAATGATCATAAAACGTTTGATTTTGTTATTTGTACTTTTACTTGTTGTTTCTGGCTTAGGGGCTAAGCCTTATTTTTGGGAGTTACAGAATGCCTCTAATCCGTTTGATCAAATAGATGGGATAAGTAG
>Ga0316204_10003756_pt1 | contig 29342 bp, 23 predicted proteins | sample 6monrhotite_MG_2_FD_205661 | JGI IMG/M metagenome (GOLD analysis project Ga0316204, IMG submission 205661) | Microbial mat bacterial communities from mineral coupon in-situ incubated in ocean water Damariscotta River, Maine, United States -... | ecosystem: Environmental > Aquatic > Marine >...
TCGCGATCCTGACCAACGGCACCGTGATTTCCGAAGACTTGGGCATCAAGCTCGAAAACGTCACCTTGGACATGCTCGGCACGTGTAAGCGCGTCAACATCACCAAGGAAGAAACCACCATCGTCGACGGCGCTGGCGCAAAGAAAGCCATCCAGGCGCGTTGCAACCAGATCCGTGCACAGGTCGAAGAAACATCTTCCGACTATGACAAGGAAAAGCTGCAAGAACGTCTCGCCAAATTGGCTGGCGGCGTTGCCGTGATCCACGTTGGCGGCGGTTCCGAAATCGAAGTCAAAGAACGCAAAGATCGCGTCGATGACGCGCTGCACGCCACCCGCGCAGCTGTCGAAGAAGGCATCGTCCCGGGCGGCGGCACGGCTCTGCTGTACGCCACCCGTGCTCTGGCTAAACTTGAAGGCGAAAACAACGATCAGAAAGTTGGCATCAACATCGTGCGTCGCGCGATCCAGACTCCGGTGCGTCAGATTGCCGACAACGCCGGTGCCGATGGCGCCGTGATTGCGGGCAAACTGATGGAATCGAAAGACACGTCTTGGGGCTACAATGCACAGACCAACGTGTACGAAGATCTGGTCAAAGCCGGCATCATCGATCCGACCAAGGTTGTCCGCACCGCGTTGCAAGACGCCGCATCCGTGGCCGGTCTGTTGATCACCACCGAAGCCATGATCGCTGACAAGCCGGAACCCGCTGGCGCTGGCGCTGGCGCTCCTGGCGGCATGCCCGGTGGCGACATGGGCGGCATGGGTGGCATGGGCGGTATGGGCTTCTAAGCAAGACCAACGCTCAACACCCGAGCCTTTCAGCTCAAAGAAAGCCCCGCATCTTCGCATGCGGGGCTTTTTTCTTGATAATGATCGGTGATTGCTTCGTCTGCGATCATGCTGAATTTCGCTGCGCCCTTAGATGGCATCGCCATTCTGGACAGTGTTGAACAGACTGAACTTATCGCGCGTCTGATCCACACCGAATGGGAACACGACAATCCCGGCGAAACCATGGCAATGTGTCGCGCCGACCTCATCGCTGATTTGTCCCCCAACGTCGAAATTCCCAAGGCATTCGTACACCGACAATCTGAAGGCGCACTATGCGTCTTTGGGCTGGGAGGTGGAAGATACACTTGAGGTCGCTGGTCGCCCCACGGCCATCATGTCCTGGCGACCCTAAATCAGTTTGCCCGTCTATGGGGTAGCAATCCCCACGCTCAGCCCTCATATTGTATGGTGTATCGATCTGATGGGAAAAAGTCGCCTTTACTATGACAGATATCATTCTCGAATCTGTACGCGCCGCTGTCTTGCTGATGATCTTGATCTTTCTGTACAGATCGGGACGCGGGCGCTTTGATCACTTTCAAAAGGGCTGGAACCTCATCATCCTCGGTTTCGGGCTTTTGTTGTTCGGCAGCCTTTTGGATATCAGCGACAACTTCAACGCTCTCAACCCGTTCATCATCATTGGCGACACGGAAGTTGAGGCCTTTTTAGAAAAATTTGTCGGCTTTCTCGGCGGCTTCGTCTTGCTGGCGATTGGCTTGGTGTTGTGGATTCCCGGCGTGCAAAGCATGTCCGCACTGGTCGAAGAGCGCACCCGCGACCTGCAAGCCACAAACGACCGCCTCAATGAAGAAATTGCCGAACGCAAGCGCGCCGAAAAGGTTAAGCAAGAATTCACCGCCAAAGTTAATCACGAACTGCGCACACCGCTGACCTCCATCAAGGGCGCGCTGGGGCTGGTCCGAACGGAGACCATCGGCCCGCTTCCCGATCAAACTAAAGCGCTTTTGGACATTACCTATCGCAACGGCGAACGCTTGGAATTGTTGATCAACGATCTTTTGGATGTCGAAAAAATCGAAGCCGGACAAATGGCCTTCCACATGACTCCGGTGGACATCACAGCCTTGGTCGAACAGGCCATAGAGATTAGTCAAGATTGCGCCGATCGATACGACGCCACCTTTTCCCAAGGCGACTGCGCGCAAGATGCCTGGGTCCAAGGTGATCGCGACAAGCTCTTGCAAGTGCTGACAAACTTATTATCAAACGCCGCTAAATTTTCCTTGGGCGAACAAGACGTCAAAATATCGATCACCGCCAATGAGCGTTCAATCCGGACATCCGTACATAATCAAGGCCTCGGCATTCCTGATACGGTTGGCGACAAAATCTTCGAAAAATTTTCGCAACTGGACACATCCGATGACCGCAAGGTCGGCGGCACCGGCCTGGGCCTGAGCATCGCAAAGGCCATTGTTGAAAAGCACGATGGATCCATCGGCTATGATTCCGATATTGAGACCGGGACGACGTTCTTCTTTACCTTGCCGCGTTTAGCACACTGAGCAACGAAATTCAGTCGTCAAACTGATCGCAAATCCAATGCGAAAATTCGATTGCGAATTTGGCGCGGGCCTCATCGTCGGACGCTTGCCAGTGGCCCAGCTCATCGACCAAATGGTCAAACATGACTGAATACTCTTGAGCTTTTTTGCGTTCCATCAGCCACTTGTTGTGCATTTTGTCGAGCTCGTCTTGAAGCTCAAATTCCGTTTTGCGTGGCGGGGCAACGGCTTGGCGGCGGCGGGCGGTTTGGCGGATCAGGCGCATCCGCTCCGACACCGTGGGATCGTCCATGTTGAGCTTTGGCGAAATGCTTTTGACGGCAGCGAGCTCAACCGATCCCTCGAACCCTTCGATGCCTGCATGGCACAAGCGTTCACACAGTTCATGGCGGTCGATGCCGAGCACCCGCGCGGCTTTGGCGATGCTGATACGCTCCCCCATGAGCGTTCTCCCATCCTGGTTTCTGATCCCTAAAACGTGGGGAGGGGTGAGGACGGCTTCAAGAACTCTCTGACAAGAACGTCGAGGTTTGCGCAATCGCGTCCTTAAGGCCGACCCGCTGGATTTCGACGTCTTTGGGGAATGCCGCGGCGATGCGGGTGGGCAGTGCGCTGTCCAACATCACGAACACGCCGCGATCATCTTTCTTGCGCACCAATCGCCCGTACGCCTGTTTCAGCTTAAGCCGGGTGAGCATTTCATCATAAGCCCGCCCGCCGAAACGATCGCGTCTGGCGCGGGTCAAGATGTCTGGGCGCGGCCACGGCACCCGGTCAAAGACAATGAGACGCAAGCTATCGCCCGGCACATCGACGCCGTCGCGCACCGCATCGGTACCGAACAAGCAAGAATCGGTTTCGGCCTTGAAGATATCGACCAACGTGCCGACGTCGAGCGGATCGATGTGCTGGGCATAGAGCGGAAAGCCTTGAGCATCGAGTTCCGGGGCGATGCGCTCATACACCGTGCGCAGCCGGTGGATGGCGGTGAACAGCCCCAGCGCCCCGCCGCCCGCCGCTAAAAACAGTTCCCGATACGCCGCCGACACTTGGCTGACCGAATTTTTGTTGAGATCCGTGACCACCATAATGCGCGTCTGCTTTGCGTAATCGAACGGCGACTTTTGCGCCACATAAACAGTTGGACTTTCCAGGTGCTTGGACCCGGTGCGGGCCTCGGCGGCGTCCCAATTGCCGTCATCACGCAAGGTCGCTGACGTCACCAACACGCCTTGCGCCGACCCGGCCATGCACGCCGCGAACGGCTTGGTTGGATCGATCCAGTGACGGTTGAGGCCGACGTCGAGGTCGCGGCCTTGCATACGGTCGACGCTCATCCAATCGACAAAGTCGCTTTTGGCGTCCTCGGACACGCCTTCTTGCAATGCTTTGAGCATCGCCCGCCACGCCTGAACCGGCAGCAAAGCGCGTCGTTCCAAGCTGCCCGCGAGCCCTTCAATGCGGGTGCGTTCCGACGTTTCCAGTTCCACCGCTTCGTCATCGAGCTTGCCCAACAAGCGCTTGATCAAACCTTTGAGCGGAAATTCCAAGGCCAGCAAAGCTTGGTCCAGCTCCACCGACACCTCGATCAGCCCGTCAATGGGCGGGTCGCTCAGACATTCCAGCGAATAATTGCCCTCCGCACCCTTGTCGCGGGCGTAGACTTGTTGGCGCACGAAAGCCAGAAACGCTTCGGTCGGACCGCTCGACTGACCATCCGGTTGGCTTTCGGTCAGGCGCGCACGCCAATTGGGGCCGGGCAAAGACGTCGCGTGCTGGCGCACGTCTTGAACCAAATGGTCGAGCTTTTCATCATCCGCCGTCAAATCATCCAAGCGCGCCTTGAGCCCGCGTGAACGCGAACGCCGCCCTTCTTCCGCGCCCAAAAGCCAGCGCCGCAGGTCAGCCGTTTCTTGGCCCGACAGGTGTGCCGCGAAGGCGCTATCGGCGGCGTCGAACACGTGGTGGCCTTCGTCAAAGACAAACCGCGTTGGCGCGCCGCCCTCAGCAGACGCCCCGCCGCCCGCGTTGAGCGCGGTCTGGATCATCACCAGCGCATGGTTGGCAATCACCAACTTGGCGCGTTTGGCGCGGCGCTTGGAATGCTCGATGAAGCAGCGGTTGAAATGTTCGCACAGGGTATAGGTGCATTCGCCTTTGGTGTCGGTGAGTTCCTGGGTCAAGCCACGGCCCAACAAGCTGCCGATCCAGGCGGGAAAATCGCCACCGATCATGTCGCCGTCGCGTGTCGCACTGGCCCAGCGCGCCACCAGCCCCAGTGCAATCGCGCCTTCGGGGCGCATTTGCAGACGGCCCAAGGCTTCTTGGAAATTGAGAATGCAAAAATAATTTTCGCGACCCTTGCGCACCACCACGTAGCGTTTTTTCTGCTCTGGGTCGGGATACAAGCGATCCATTTCGCCATCCAATTGGCGTTGCAGATTGCGGGTGTAGGTCGATAGCCACACCGCGCCCGCGTTCTTGTCCGCCCACACGCTGGCCGGTGCGACGTAGCCCAAGGTCTTGCCGACCCCGGTGCCGGCTTCGGCCAGCACAAAGCGCGGCTGCCCCGGCACGTCGCACGGATCGAACGCCGCCGTGACGCCAGCGGTGAATTGCTGTTGTTCGGGGCGATTTTCCGCACCCCCGCCCGCCAGCAACGCGTCCAAACGCTGACGCGCTTCTTGGGGGCTGACCGGGGCGTCGCCGGGCGGGGTTTCGCCGCCGCGTTCTTCCCACTTGGGCAAGCCTTCCCAAACACGAAAAGCACGCGCCGTGACTTGAGAATGCGGTGTTTCGCCTTCGCCCAATGCCGCTAGCACCGGCCGTCCCCACGGCCAGCCGCCTGCGTTCATGGCATGGGCCAGTCGCGCGGCGCTGCGGGTATCTTTGGCGTCGGATCCCCGTCGCGTCGCCATGCGCTGCAACAACGTGCGCGCCACACCAATCAGGCCCATCGCTTCGTCTTCATGCCCGTGGGGGACGGGTAGACCCAAAGCCTGCGCGATGCCGCCCGGCGTGGGCAAACAAAACCGCGCCGGCTCGACGAACGCGAACAGCTCCAACACGTCAAAGCCGCGTAGACCGTCAAGACCTAGGCGCGTCGCCGTCTGGCGCGCATGACACACCAGCGGCATGCCTTCGGATCGCACCCGCCGTGCGGCATCTTCGAAAGACAGCGTCACCACCTCGCCGGTGGGCTCGACCACATACGCAGCCCGTACCCCCGCCACAAGGGCGAAGGTTTCGGGCATCAAAATCTCGGGTTGAGCGGGCGGTGGATTCGGCATAAAGGCAGTATACCCGCACGCCTATCGCGCCACTATGTTTCCGATCGGATTTATGGCGTCGCTGACGACAACTCTGTTCCTGCCGTCGGCCTTGGCTTGATAAAGCGCTTGATCGGCGGTTTCGATCAATTCAAGCGGGCTCGTATCGTTGCGGGGCGGGACCGTTGCGACGCCAAAGCTCATCGTAACGTAATCCGCGACCTTGGACGTTTCATGCGCGATCGCCGCACAAGTCACGGCGGTGCGGAGGTTTTCTGCAATCAGCTTCGCGCCTTTGCTGTCGGTGTCGGGCAGAACGCAGACAAATTCTTCCCCGCCATAGCGCGCCACCAAATCCGTGCCGCGCCCCACCACCTCAGACAAAATGATTGAGACCTGCTTGAGGCATTCGTCGCCAGCGCTGTGGCCGTAATGGTCATTGAACAGCTTAAAATGATCGATATCCATCAAGATCAAGGACAGCTTCGTTTGTGCGCGCACGGCGCGATGCCACTCGCGATCAAGGTATTGGTCGAAGCGGCGACGGTTCGCCAAGCCCGTCAATCCGTCTTGCAGCGATTGACGTTCCGCTTTCTCTTTCGCTTTGGACAAATCGCTCAAAACCGTCTCAAGCCGGGCGGCCATGGCGCCAAGCGCCATCGACAGGCTCTGGATTTCAAGCGTTCCATGGTCTGGCAGTTTCGACGAAAAATCTTCTTTGGCTATTCTGGATGCCGTTTCGGAAAGATGCTGTAAGGGTCGTGTCAGGTGTTTGGCGATGACAATACCGATCACCGCCGCAAAAAAAGCCGAGATCAGCATCACAATGGCGGAAATCACGACGGACCGGAATGCAGGCAAATAGGCTTCCGTGACGGGAATTTCATAAATCGCCGCCCAGTCGTATTCATCGAGAACGACAGAGACCAACAGTACATTTTGATCGTCTATGTTGACGGTTTCGCGGGCCGTATAAGCCGAGCGCTGTGAAAAAATATCTTTGGTAAGCCCCTCATCAAGCTGAATACCACGTAACACCTGCACGAGCAGAGAATGCCCAAGCACCCGCCCATTGTGATTGATCACATAGGCCGCATGCCCGGTGCTGAGTTGAAGTTTTGAAAGGGCGCCCCACAAAAACCGCAGACTAAGTTCGCCGACGATTGCACCTTTGAATTGACCGAGATTATCTTTAATCGGCACGGCAACGAGAACCACCGGGGCACTCGTGTCCTTTGAAATAGACACCGAGCCTAAATAAGTTTTCCCCTTCTGCACCGTGCTCCACATAGGTGTGTCTAGGTAATCGACGAATGTCAATTCGTTGGTCGTCACAATACGTGAAACCTTCGCGACCTCCCGCCCTGATGCGTTCAAGATAGACCCCGTTTGAAAGCCTTTAAATTTTCCGAGAATATGGGTCAATGCATGTGTGAAGTTTTTATCCTCGGCAGCGCCGTCATGGAGAAAATGAGTCGTGGTCTGCATTGTCGAAACCATCGCCGACATCAGGTTGGAAATTTCCATAGCGGCGCCTTCAGCCCGAAAAGCCAGACTGTGGATGGCCGTTTCGCGCTCACTCAGGAAGTTATGCCAGGTGAGAATTCCTCCCGAAATCAAAGCCGACAATGAGATCAAACCCGCGAACGAAACCGCCAACAAAACGCGCAACGACAGCCCGCGCGGCGGTGCCCCGGGACGTGGCAACTTTGTTTCATGAGGGGTCTGGCTGATGTTGCTCATTGTTCGTACAAGACTTCGCCAAAGGCTCTTAAATCATCGCCGATGGTCAAACCGAGACGTTGCGCGGCTTGACTGTTCACATGCAAAACCGGCTCGCTGTTGATGATCGGATACGGAATGCGCTTTTCGTCGGTGAGGATTTTCGCCGCAATCATCGCCGCTATGCGACCTTCTTCGTTGTTGTCGATGTGGTAGCTAAACAGACAGCCGTGTTTAAGGTTATTAACCGAATTGCCGATCACCGGCAGAGCATGTTCGCGGGCAAAGTTCATGATCGCGGCGAACGCGTCGCTGGCCTGCGGCGCGGGATTGGGCGGCAACATAATGGCGTCGAATGAAGGGCTCGTTTGCGCGTTGAGATAGTCGATAATTTTCATCGGCGTATCCAACTCGACGATATCGAGCGCCACACCGTTATGGGCCGCCGCGCGTTGCACAGGGGGCAGGAAATGTTTGGTGGTGGGGTAGCTTGATGTAATCGGAATCCAAACTCTGGTCACATCCGGGGCCAGATGGGTCAGAATTTCTATGCGTTTGCCGACGAAATCGGACAAGCCGTTTCGAATGCCCGTCACGTTACCCGACGGCGCTTCGAGGCTATCGACGATACCCGATTCAAGCGGCGCCATCACCACCGCGAAAACCATCGGGATGTCGGTCCCCTTCAATGCGGCTTTGCAGGCCCCCGCGCCACCATTTGTGGTCGCGAAGACGAGATCGACCTTTTCACGGACGAACCGCTGGCACGCCTCGTTCATCAGGGCTTGGTTGGCATTGCCTTCGACTTCATCAAAGAAGATCGTTTGCCCTTCGATGTAGCCACGCTCAACAAAGGCCTGCTTGAAGCTTTCCGTCGTGTTTTTGAAGGTGTTGACGCCAAGAACAATGCCGACGCGCAAGGGCTTCGCTTCATCACCACCGCAAGAAGCAAGCAAAACAGAAATCAGGGCCGCCCCGACTGCCTGAACGAATGGTTTTGTATTTAACATCAGAGCATTCAATGCCTCCCGTAGCTGAGAACTGCACCGTCTGCATAGCATTGTATTATACCATTCTTGTGTGCAGTAAAGACCATATATTGTGGCAAGATGTTCAGTTTCTACCGTTTTCCTAAATAAGCCGGAAAAAGCATTCCATCACTCAGGACAAGCAATCCGAATTGGCTGCGCATTTTGTCATCTGTATCGGCTGAATGACAAAATCAAAGGGCATGGCTTTACGTCACCCAGCAACACGCCGCACACAAATAATGACCAAAGCCGCGGAGCACGTTGAGGTTCACGCCCGGTCCATTCATAGCGTCCTCGGCGACATCGACCGGTTGCCAAGCGCATTCGCCATTTTGCCTATCTCGCGCCTAGGCACTGAGAATAAAAAACAAGTATTATTCAAATAATACTTGGATTTACTATATAATTGTATTTTTGAAATAAATATTTATATGAAATAATTGATCTCAAAACAAAAATTTTAGTTTATTGCAATTATTAATATATCATGTATATTAGCATCAATAAAACTATACTCGACTTTACGCTGACCGGCGCTTTCGTCTACTGGCGGGCGCTGCCGTGGCTTCCCGCGCCACCACCGATACGCTATTCCGGTCCTGCCGGGATCGTACCGCCGTTGATCGTTCACGCTGTCTCGATTGGTTCACCCCGCCTCCCCGCGCCCTTTCGCCGGGTTCGGAGGCGTGAGCTCCCGTCGCGATATCGTTGTCGGTCCCCTATTTCGATCAAAGGAGATACCCGTGTTATTTGTCCCGCCCGCCATCCCTTCGACCCTACCCGACGCTGGCCCGTACCCCACCGCCGTTTCTGCAGTGGCCGTACGCCCCCGCCCTGCTCGCAAAGACACGCGCAGCGCGACGGCCGTCGTCTATTGCGAAGCCAATTTCGGAAAAATGGATGGTAAGACGGCCAATGGGCTCGTTCGTCACTCTGAGAAGTACGAGATCCTCTCGGTCATCGACAGCGAACAGGCCGGCCTCGATGCCGGCGAAGTGCTCGGTGAAAAGGCGAACGCCATCCCCGTCTGTCGCAATCTTGCCCAGGCCATCACGCACGCCAAGGCGGTGCCCGACTATTTCATCTACGGGATGGCGCCCTCGAGCGGCATATTGTCCCCTCACGAACGAACCATTGTGCTCGACGCCATCGGTCTCGGGATGAACGTCGTGAACGGCCTCCATGAATTCCTCAACGACGATCCGGAATTTGTCGCCGCAAGCGCACTGAATAACGTGGTGATCCTCGACGTCCGCAAGCCCCGCGATAAGAAAGATTTGCGGATGTTTAGCGGTCGCATCGCCGAGGTGACCTGCCCATGCATCGCAGTGCTTGGCACCGACGGCGCCATCGGAAAGCGCACCACGGCAACCATCTTGACCCAGGCCTTGAATGATCGTGGCCTGAAGGCGGTCATGATTGGCACCGGCCAAACGGGCTTGATCCAGGGTGCGCGTTACGGCATCGCGCTCGATGCCATTCCGTCCCAGTTCTGCTCCGGCGAGATGGAGGCCACCGTCGTCGAAGCGTTCGAAGCTGAACGCCCCGACGTGATTATCGTCGAAGGCCAAGGCGCCCTCAGTCATCCGGCTTATTTGACCTCGACCTTCATCCTCCGCGGCAGCAAGCCCGACGGTGTGGTGCTGCAGCACGCTCCGGGACGGCAGAACCTCGGCGATTTCGAAGACATCCCTATGCCGACGCCTGCCAGCGAGATCAACCTCATCGAGACCTTTGCCGACACCAAGGTCATTGGCATCACGATTAACCATGAAAACATGACCGATGCCGATGTCAGTGCCGCCATTACGGACTATGAGCGTGACTTTGCAATCCCTGTCACCGATGCCTTGACCCGCTCGCCCGAGCGCCTGGTCGAGATGGTTCTTTCCGCGTTTCCCGCGCTCAAGGAGAATTTGATCGCCTCCACTCAATGACCGCACCGCGATTGGAAATTAATCTCGAAAAAATCCGTCACAACGCGGTGAGCTTGGTTGCTCGGTTGAGGGCGCGCGGCATCGCCGTCACCGGCGTGACCAAGGCGACCCTTGGCGACCCTCGACTTGCCGCTGTGTTGCTGCAAGCTGGCGTGCGGGGGCTCGGCGATTCGCGGATTGAGAACATCGAAGCCATGCGCCATGGCGGTGTGCAGGCGGCAATGACCTTGATCCGCTCGCCGATGATGAGCCAGGTCGATCAAGTCGTTTCCCACGCCGACGTGAGTTTCAACACCGAACTCGACGTCATCGACAAGCTCTCCATCGCCGCCCAAAAAGCCGGGCGGATCCATGGGGTGGTCTTGATGGTCGAACTCGGCGACCTCCGCGAAGGGATCATGCCCGAGGATTTGGAACCCATGGTGCGCGAAACGCTTCGCTTGCCCAATATCCGTCTTAGGGGCATCGGCACCAACCTAGCGTGTCGCAGCGGCGTCTCGCCCGATACCCAAAATATGACCGAGCTATCAGAGCTGGCGGACTCGATCGACGCCACCTTCGGCCCCATTCTCGACATCGTCTCCGGTGGCAATTCTGGCAATCTCGGCTGGGCCCTCGGCGGTGACGACACCGGTCGGATCAACGACTTGCGGCTCGGTGAATCGCTGCTGTTTGGCCTGGAGACCCTGCACCGAGAACCCATTGACGGTCTCCATACGGACGCTGTTATGCTGGTCGCGGAAGTGATCGAATCGAAGATCAAGCCGTCGAAACCCTGGGGCGTCATCGCACAGACCGCCTTTGGCGCCAAGCCGCCGCTCGAAGATCGCGGCGCCATCGCGCAATCCATTCTGGCGATCGGCTGCCAAGACACCGATCCCGAAGGCCTGCTCCCCCCCGCCGGGATCACGATCATCGGGGCCAGCAGCGATCATCTCATCGTCGACACGGGCTCACACCAGTGGCCCGTTGGCAGCGAAGTCACGTTCCGCCCCAACTACAGCGCCCTGGTCCGCGCCATGACCTCGCCGTTCGTTTCCAAAGTCGTATTGGACGCAATATCCACCGCCGCCTAAACGCCCCGGCGCGTTTAGGCGGTACCGCACGAACCCACAGGTACGTGATGGTCCTGGCGAACCTATCGACCAACGCGTTGGGGGTTGGAGAGGTTGGGACGTTGCAGAGGCTGGCGCAGTGATATCGGGAAACGAACGTACATCATCACGGCGAGACGAATAACTTCGGGCGATGTTTTGAAATAACGGAAAGAATTTATCATGCACAAACGCTACGAAGCCTGCTTTGCCGATTCAAGACAGTTTCCTCTGACACGGCCACTGCTCCTCTTGCCTATCCAGTGAACCCGGCCCTAGTATCTGACCTTGCAAGTTATTAAAGAGAAGTTCGCTTATTTAAGTCCGCAAATCGTGGGTATTTATCAAAATTTTCGATGCAGATTCGACGGCTTTGTAGGAACTGGCGATGGCGACCCCAGCCCCGCAACGCTGACGGACCCAATCTTGATGAGCGAGCACCGTACCAGCTGCGAACAGTCTCTCATCGACCAAATTCCCCTGGGCATTCAAGGGTCGGCCCTGCTCATCAACATCAATACCTAAACGATTGATCGGGTGTCCCCGAGCATCAAAGTAGTCTTGTCGATGCCAATCGGCTCTGTTGTCGGGTTGTCGGACTGCAATGTCCAAAAGCCCCTCGCGCACATCGTTGCGATCCGCGACGAGGCCACCCGAAAGGAACCGGCCCGTGGCGAGAATTGCAGCCTCGGCTTCGATCACCACGTCACCAAAGTTGTCTTGCAAATACAGTGTCACGCCCTTGGCGTCGAACTCAACCCGCTGAACTTTCTGTTGAGGCACCAAGCTCAAACCATTTTTCGGAAGAACCTGTTCAAACATCTCACGCAACCGAATTCCCGGCACAGCCGGGGGCAAGGTCGGAATTTCGAAAAGAGGCACACCGAGGAGTTGCTCCATCTCATGGTGGACGATATCCGGTTTGTGAATGCCCAAAATTGCAGGCAATCCCACATATTGCGCATCGCCTATATGCTCACAGATACGTTCGGCCAGCCGCGCGCGGTTTTTAGGAACTTCAAGCGCCCGGGCCATCACTTCGGCATAAAGCTGTCCACCACATTCCATATCTGGAAAAGCCACACTCACCGCCGAGAGCCCCGGCCAAGACGGTCCCATGTTTGCGCAAAACTCCTTGGCGCTGAAATTTTGCAACCCGGCAAAATCGACAATCAGGGCCCGCGCCCGCCTTTCGCGCGCGATGATACCCGACATCATCGTGTTTGGAACCGATAAAGTCGGCTTCGCCAACCCCGCAGGCAACAACGCCATCTGATTGCGCTCACCCAGTTGTGTATAGCCGACGCCCATTGCTGACACCGCTTTTGTGAACAGAACAAAGGCGGTGCGAATATCATCGTTGCTTATGCGCGACAGAGGGTGATCGGGCTCAACGCGACGCAACGCATCAATGCCCTGCCATGGATCATTGATGACGTGTCCGCCGGTCGCACCGAGCAAATCGAAGTAACCGGTTGTATAGGCTACAGCGCCCGTATTGCCGATTTGCGCCGTGGTGATGCCGCGCTCAAGCGCAAAAATGCTGGCGGCAAGTCCGGCCAAGCCGGTACCGATCACGGCCAATTGAACATTGTGGTGTCGCGTCTGTCGTTTCATGACCTTTATGCAGTCCCGTCGCCGTTTTCATTGTTGCCGACGTCCTGTAGATCAAGGCCCATCAGACCGCAGTGCAAGGCTTCGGCCAATTCCATCTGAGGCATTTGTTTGCCCCACACAACCGGACGCACACCTTTAAAACGTTCACTCACGAAATCTCTCATGTGATCACGCCCTTCGCCGCATTCATAAACATCACGCTCATAAAGGTGCGACGTGACCCGCGCCGCACAGAACGAGCCCTGGCAAGAACCTTTGCCAATGCGGCTGCGCAACGCGATGGCGCGTAGCGTCATGTTTTTCTCCGCGCCAACAGCATCTGCTGCAATCTCGTTGACGGCGGACTGTGGCACCATTTCGCATTCACAAAGGATTGCGTCGGTTGGGTCGTTGCGTTTGTACCAGTAACGCGGCGCAAATCCAGGTTTGGTCCAGCGATCAGCCTCGCCAGTGGGCAACAGCGCCGTCGCCGTTGTGCACGGCGCCTCATTTCCCAAACGCCGAGCCACCAGATCACCCGTTTTCTCCGCCATCAAACGATATGTCGTAAGCTTGCCGCCAACCAAGCTGGCGAAGTTGCTCAGCCCTTGGTCTTCGTGATCGAACAGGCGAAACCCACGGCTTGCCTTGCGTCCATCAACATCGGTGCCGGGAGTTTGCAACAAAGGACGCACACCACTGAAAGCACGGATAAAGCGGGTGTGTTCCAGGCTCGGCACAAGACCGATGCCTTCGCGCAAGATGCGATCGACCTCATTGATGGTCGGGCGCACGTCGTCAGGGCTAGCGATGTTGTCGGACGATGTCCCCAACAACGACACCGTCCCGCCGGGCACCAAGATGTCGCCGTCGCCAGGAACGCGCAGCCGATTGATGACGCCGTTTGACATGCGTGCATTGCTGATGATCAGCGTGCCTTTCGCATACAGCACGGCGACGTCCGTGCATCCCGCCAATCTGGCCACGTTCATAGCCCAGGCCCCCGCCGCATTGACAACCTGCTTGGCGCGGATGCGCACGCTGTCGCCCGTGCGATTGTCCCGACACAGAACGCTTGTGATGGTGCCGCTGGCAACCTCGAAATCAACGGCTTCGGTATGCGGGCAGTAGACGCTGTCAGTCAGTTTTTGCGCGTGATTGACATTACCAAGCGTAATGTGGAACGGATCGATGGTGGCGTCTTCCACCGCGAAAGCTGCGAACACTTTGTCCGAAAGCGACGGTTCCCGCGCCCGCGCTTCAGCCGGACTGAGACTGTGGCAAGGGATACCAGCCTTAGCGCAACGGTCAGGAAAGCACGCGGCGAAATCGGGATCATCACCTTCCACGGCAGCGAAGATACCGCCACATTCATCGATACAGTCTTGCGCCGTGTTTTTCAGAATTTGCGCTTCCACCCGACATTCGGCAGCGGTTTGCCAATCGGTTGCAGCATACCGTCCACCGCTGTGCAAAAGGCCATGGTTGCCGCCGGATGCCCCGGCGTTGAGATCCTTTTGATCGATCAACAGACAGTTGACGCCGCGCAAAGCCAAATCGCGCATCATCCCCGTGCCGGTGACGCCGCCGCCGATGATGAGAACTTCCGTTTCAAAGACTTTCGTTCCGACTGGGTCGTAAGCGTTCATGATGTACTCTTTGACAAACCGATATCCGCAAGACCTGGCCCCAGGTAGCGGCGCTCACTTGCGCCGAGAATTCCCAACGACAGGCATATCAACGTCCAAAAATGGATGACACGATACCCGCCCTCATAATGATCGCAAAGGTCAGTGATTTGGGAATGACAATTGTGGCATGGGGTAAGTACGTAGTCGGCCTGGGTCACTTCGATCTGGTCGAATTTGCGTTTACCATATGCAAGACGCTGCTCATTCATTCCTGCCTGCAAAAAACCGCCGCCGCCGCCGCAGCAATAATTCGCGCTACGGCACGGCTGCATATCAATGAAGTTTTCCGCACCAACCAGTTTTGTCGCGACATAACGCAAATCGTCGGCGACCGGGTCGCCGATGGATTTGCGCACCAGTTGGCAAGGGTCTTGAACCGTGAATTTGAGGCCCTGAGTATTCCAGTCGGAATTCACCGGCAACTTGCCTTCGCGAATCCACTGCGCGTAATAGCTGATCAGGCTGGCGGCTTCGAAATCCGCTTGCAGCCCGAAACGTTCGACGCCTTTCCAAAGGGTGTAAAACGAATGGCCGCATTCCGTGTTCACCCAGACCTTACAGCCCAATTCATTGACCGCGTCCACGCGTTGCTTGACCATCTCTTTCCAGGCGTCGTCGTCACCGGTGAACATGCAGAAATTTTCTGCCGCCCAGCCTTTCGACGCGTAAGTCCAGTCCGCACCTACGTAATCAAAGATCTTCCACAAAGGCGCCAGCTCTTCCGGTTCGGTGGCTGGCTCTCGCGAGTTTTGGTTGATGAAAAAATATGCGCCCTTTTTGTCCATCGGAGCTTCGATGGTTTTGAAGCGCGCGTCCTCATCGCGCAAGTCTTCGACCGCTTCTTCGATAATCTCGACGAAATCATCCGGCATCACGCCCATAGCGCTGGTGCTGGGAAAGCGCATCTGCGCCTCACACGACCGAACAATACCTTGAGGCTTTTTATCCTTGGGCCAATTGCTACGGGCATAGCCAACCAAAACGGATACATCGATGCTCATCGGACAAACATAAGCACACCGTTGGCACAGCGTGCAGGTCCAGATCCAGGGCGTGTTGGAAAGCTCTTCGTTCAACCCCAGCATCGCCATGCGGATAAACCGGCGCGGGTCCATACCGTCAAACCCAGACGCAGGACAACCTGACGAGCAGAGCCCGCACGACAAGCATGAATCGTAGCTGGCGTTGTCAGGCAGCAGATCGTGCGCCTTGGCTTGAAAATCGATGGTCGGCGCTATGATGTTGGGCATCTCGGCCATTGTGTTCCTTACCCGGCGCACCGGGGGCTTGAGACGTTTTGCTTTGCGTTCCGTCTACACCCAGCGGAACACGGAATAAGCAAAGATAATTGATATCACCAGTGCTCCCCACAGCGGGGTTCCCATAACCCCAAGCCACCCCAGTGATATAAAGGCGCTGCCCAAAAGCGTGATGAACAACCGGTCACCACGGGTCGTATCCAGCCCCAATACACCCCGCCGAGGTGAGCCGCCCGGCACTTTCCATTCCCAAATCATCATGGTGGTCAAACACAGAAAAATGAAGATGAAAAATGTAGCTGTCTGCCAAGTCCAGGCCATCCAAGATAGATCTAACATCGTGCGCTCCTTTGTCTTAAACGCGGCCAAGGGCAAAGCCCTTGGCGATATGATGGCGCACGAAGTAGATCACGATTGCCCCCGGAATAATGGTCAACGCACCGGCCGCCGCAAGCAAGCCAAGCTCATAGCCTGACGTGCTGGCCGTGCGGGTCATGATCGCCGCAATCGGTTTGGCCGCAACCGAGGTCAGTGTTTTCGCCAACAACAGTTCGACCCACGAAAACATGAAGCAAAAGAATGCTGCAACACCGATACCTGCGGCAATGGTCGGGATGAAAACTTTGACGAAAAAGCGCGGGAAGGAATAGCCATCGACATAAGCGGTTTCGTCCAATTCCTTCGGTATGCCCGACATGAAGCCTTCCAAAATCCACACCGCCAACGGAATGTTGAACAGACAATGCGCCAGCGCCACCGCCCACGGCGTGTCGAACAGATTGGTCGCGGAATAAAGCTGGAAAAACGGCAAGGCAAAAACTGCAGGGGGCGCCATGCGGTTCGTCAACAGCCAAAAGAACAAGTGCTTGTCGCCCAAAAACCGATAGCGCGAAAACGCATAGGCCGCCGGCAAAGCCACCGATACCGAGATCACGGTGTTGATCACAACATACGTGATCGAGTTGATGTAGCCGTTATACCACGTTGGGTCGGTGAAAATTTTGACGTAGTTCTCAATAGTGAAATTTTGCGGCCATAGGGTGAACGCGCCTAAGATTTCATTGGTGGTTTTAAACGACATGTTGAGCAGCCAATAAATCGGCAGCATCAAGAAAATAATGTAAAGCGTCGGCACCAGCCAAATTGGTTTTTTCATCACTGGTCCTCATTTTTCATCATTAAGGTATAGAACACCCAACACAACAACAGCACGATCAAGAAATAGATCAGCGACATCGCGGCCGCTGGCCCCAGGTCGAATTGTCCCAATGCAATCTTGACCAAATCGATGGACAGGAACGTCGTCGTGTTCCCAGGACCACCGCCCGTCAACACGAAGGGCTCCGTGTAAATCATAAAACTGTCCATCAACCGCAACAGAACGGCGATGGTAAGAACGCGTTTCATCTTCGGCAATTGAATATGGCGGAACACGGCCCAGGAACCCGCACCGTCGATTTTCGCCGCTTGAAAGTAGGCATCCGGGATTGAGCGCAACCCGGCATAAGCCAGCAAGACCACCAAAGAGGTCCAGTGCCACACGTCCATGAGGACGGTGGTTACCCAAGCCGAAACCGGGTCTTGGGTGAAGTTGTAATCGATCCCAATGCTGTTGATAACCCGTCCCAACAGACCAATTTCAGGTAGCGCAAAAATATTCCACATCGCGCCCACAACATTCCAGGGAATCAACAACGGCAGCGCCATCAAGACCAAACAGACCGACACCCAAACGCCCTTTTTCGGCATGGTCAGCGCAATCGCCACGCCAAGCGGAATTTCGATCGCCAATATGGTTGCGGTGAAAGCCAATTGGCGCAGCAATGACGCGTGAAAGCGTTCGGAATGCAGAACGTCGGCAAACCATTTCACGCCTTCGAAGAAGAACACGTTGTTGCCAAAGGTTTCCTGAACCGAATAATTGACCACGGTCATCAACGGAATAACGGCATTGAAAGCGACCAGGACGATCACCGGCAACACGAAGAACCATGCCTTCTGATTTGTTGTTTTTACCGCCATGATCAGTCTCCCCCCACCAGCCAACCATCCACGTAAACGTGCGTATGGGCCGGAGCAAATTGGATAAAGGTTTCCGCGCCGGGTAGGGGGGTGTCTTCTGACACCAACATCTTAATGTTGTGTCCCGCATGACGGACTTCCACGATGCGCGCCCGACCGACATCGATGACCTTGACGATGTTCACCGCCAAGCCGTTCTCGCAAAAACTGACGAATTCAGGGCGAATTCCAATTTCAGTTCGCTCAACTGAAGCGCCGCCAACAATGTTCACCGTTTGCACCTGTTGGCCGGCAAACATAACTTGGTTGTTGTCGATGGTGCATGGCAAAACATTCATACCTGGCGAGCCGATGAAATGACCGACGAATGTGTGCTTGGGTCGCTCGAACAACTCGACAGGCGTGCCTATTTGCACGACGCCACCATCATGCATGACCACGACCTGATCGGCGAAGGTCAGCGCTTCCGTTTGATCGTGGGTGACGTAGATCATGGTCGCACCCACCCGCTGGTGCAATTCCTTGAGCTTGGAGCGCAACACCCATTTCAAATGCGGATCGATAACGGTCAGCGGTTCATCAAACATGATGACGTTAACGTCTTCGCGGACCAGTCCCCTGCCCAACGATATCTTCTGTTTGCCGTCGGCGGTAAGGCCGGAGGCGCGTGTCGCAAGTCGGTCGGACAGATCCAACATTTCACCAATCTCACGCACCCGCTTATCGACCCGCGCTTCGTCGATGCCGCGATTGCGCAAGGGAAAGGCGAGGTTGTCATAGACCGACATGGTGTCATAGACGACGGGAAACTGAAAAACCTGGGCAATGTTGCGCGTGTCTGCGGGTTCATTGGTGACGTTCATATCGTCGAACCAAATTTCGCCCTGCGTGGGTGTCAGCAGACCGGATATGATATTCAGCAACGTCGTCTTGCCGCAGCCCGATGGCCCCAGCAACGCATACGCGCCACCATCCGACCATTCGAGGCTCATTTCCTTCAACGCCCAATCTTCGTCACGCGTGGGTGACGGCATATAACTGTGGCGAATTCCTTTTAGTGAAATCATCGACATTTTTTTGCCCCCTTCAAGCAACGATCCGTTGATCGTTCAGATCGAAGAACATGCAATGTTCAACGTCGAGATAGAAATCGCCGATCTCATTGACCTTTTTGGCGTGCACACCACGAGATAGCGATATCCAAGTCTTCCCATTCAGATCGAAGTGGGCAACGCTTTCAGAACCGCTCAACTCGGTGACGAGGATGCATCCTGATATTTTTACAGACTCTGCGCTGGGCGCCGTCGGCGTGATGCGATGAGCCCTGATGGCCATGTTGTAGTGGCCGTTGGGCATATGATTTTGTGACGCCGGTATGGTCCAGGAAACGTCCCTATTCAGGTGCACGCGCCCGTCTCGAATTTCCACGGGCACGGCATTGATGGGCGGATCGGAAAAGACCCTGGCGGCGCGCAACGTCGATGGTTGGCGGTATACGGAAGACGTTTCACCGTATTGGGTGATGGCACCGTTGTGCAACGCCGCCGTATGGCCGCCCAACGACAAAGCCTCCGCCGGTTCGCTGGTTGCGTAGATCACCAAGCATCCACGGTCCGCAAACAATTTAGGCAATTCGTCGCGCAATTCTTCGCGTAATTTGTAGTCTAGGTTCGCAAGAGGTTCATCCAGCAAAACCAGGTCGGCATCTTTGACCAAAGCGCGCGCCAATGCTGTGCGCTGCTGTTGGCCACCCGACAGTTCGTTCGGCTTGCGCCCAAGCATCGGCGTCAGCTTCAACATTTCGGCAACCCGCCCGACACGTTCGTCAATCGCGGCGCGAGCCAAGCCCACAACCCGTAAAGGTGAGGCGATGTTGTCGAAAACGGAAATATTTGGATAATTGATGAATTGTTGATGGACCATCGACACATTTCGTTTTTGCACCGGCACCCGTGTGACGTTCTTACCGTCAAACCAGATTTCACCCGATGTTGGTCGTTCCAATCCGGCCATCAATTGTATGAGAGACGTTTTTCCCGACAGCGTCGTACCCAATAAAACATTAAATCCGTCGTTTTTGAATTCTACGGACGTATCATATATGTGGGTGTCCGTTCCCACGCGTTTCACGACGTTTTTAAGGACAAGGCTCATCAGCACATCCATTTCATGGAGCAGCAATGGTGTTGAATTCGAGGGGCCGCGGTGGCCGTCAACCGAAACAATCCGCGGTTACCCAAATGATGCTGGAGAGCACGCGCCCCCCAGCATCTCTAGAGTATATGGAAAGGGGCTAGATCAGCCAGCTTTCCAGCGTTTGACAAGTTCATCATAATCGATGGTCTTGCCCTTCGGCTTTTCATTGGCCAGTTTCGCTTTCGGCGAACCTGCCTTTTTCAGCCATACCGAAGAATCCTGTTCGGGATTGAGACGCGGACCACAACCACCGTAGGTGTTTGCTTTTTCATCCGCAGACTGCATCCGCGACATAACCAGATCCATTTCGGACGCCAATCGATCCATGGCTTGCTGCGGCGTGAACACGCCTGAGTTCACGTCACCAATCTGCTGCCACCAAATCTGCGCCAGCTTGGGATAATCGGGAACGTTGACACCGGTCGGCGTCCACAGAACGCGGTCGGGTGAGCGATAAAACTCAACCAAGCCACCCAAATTGGGTGCACGATCCGTGAACGATTGGTGGTTGATGGTGGTGTCGCGGATGAACGTCAGACCGACGTGGCTCTTTTTGACGTCAACCGTTTTTGAAACGACGAACTGAGCGTATAACCAAGCTGCTTTGCGACGATCAACGGGGGTCGACTTTAGCATCGTCCAAGAACCCGCATCTTGATAGCCCAGCTTTTGGCCTTCTTCCCAATAGGGGCCATGCGGTGATGGCGCCATGCGCCACAGCGGCTTGCCGGCTTCGTCGACAGTATTGTTGCCATCGCTTTTGGGTGCCACCATGGATGCCGTAAACGCGGTGTACCAGAAGATCTGCTGAGCAACGTTACCCTGCGAAAGAGCTGGCAGCGACTGATAGAAGTCGTAACTTGCCGCACCCGGAGGGGCATATTGACGCAGCCATTCATCCCACTTGCGAATGGCGTATACGGCGGCAGGACCATTGGCTGCACCACCACGTGATACGGACGCACCAGCGGGGTTGCAAGAACCCTTTTCCATACGGATGCCCCATTCATCGACGGGAACGCCGTTAGGTTTGCCCTTAGAGCCCGCACCTGCCATCGAAAGCCAGGCATCGGTCATGCGCCAACCCAAATCGGGCGCGCGCTTGCCGTAATCCATATGCCCATAAACACGTTGACCATCGATTTCTTTAACGCCCTTGCTAAAGAATTCGGCGATGTCTTCATAAGCCGACCAATTGACGGGAACGCCAAGATCGTAACCATATTTGGCTTTGAATTTCGCTTTCAGGTCAGGGCGATCAAACCAGTCTTTGCGGAACCAATAGAGATTCGCAAACTGCTGATCGGGGAGCTGATACAGCTTTCCGTCAGGGCCTGTCGTGAATGATTTACCTATGAAATCATCGACATCAAGCATCGGGTTGGTCACGCCCTTGCCTTCGCCCGCCATCCAGTCGGACAAATTTACGGCCAATTGCAGACGAGAATGCGTACCAATCAAATCCGAATCGTTGATATAGGCATCATACAGATTACGGTTGGTCTGCATCTGCGTTTGCACGGCCTGGACGACTTCGCCCTCACCGAGCAACTGGTGGTTCACCTTAATGCCCGTGATTTCTTCAAATGCTTTGGTCAGGGTCTTGGATTCATATTCGTGGGTCGGAATGGTTTCCGACAGAACATTGATTTCCATCCCCTTGAAGGGCGCAGCGGCTTTGATAAACCACTCCATCTCCTTCATTTGGTCGGTTTTCGACAATGCGGACGGCTGAAACTCACCATCCACCCATTTCTTTGCTTCTGCCGAGCCCGCATGGACTGCGCCCGCAGACAGCATAAGCGCCGCACCTGATATGGCGGCGATGAAACGCGCGTGCATATTGTTATCCTCCCTTAATTTACAACCTAACAACCCTCCCCGAACTATCATCCGAAAGAAAATGAACGTCAAATGAAATTTTTCACAGCTCAATTGCTATTGTATGATGGACCCGATAAAGTATTTTGAGTGTCCGCAAGGGTGCCGAGTCATTCAGACGCCACAATACGGTGCATCTCAATATGAAACTATTCACGCCACGCCAGCATGACATCGTCGATCTCGCTCGCCAACAAGGACGCGTCCTTGTTGAGGAATTGGCCGAGCACTTTCAGGTTACTCCGCAAACAATCCGAAAAGATCTGAACGAACTGTGTGATCACGGTATATTGCAGCGTGTCCACGGCGGTGGCATATATGCTTCCGGGGTCACCAATTTCGCTTATGAAGCCCGTCGAACGCTGGCGTCCGAAGAAAAACGACGCATCGGCATCAAGGCCGCGTCCTTAATACCCGATAACAGTTCTTTGCTGATCAACATCGGCACGACCACGGAGCAAGTTGCCCTGGCATTGCGCGGGAAACGAGGGTTACTGGTCATCACCAATAACATTAACGTGGTCAACATCTTGCGCAATGCACCTGACATGGAAGTGATCGTTTCTGGCGGCGTCGTGCGCCCCACCGATGGCGGCGTTGTCGGCGAAGCTGCCGTTGATTTCATTCGACAGTTCAAGATGGATTACGCCATCATCGGCGTCTCGGCGATTGACGAGGACGGATCGCTGCTGGATTACGATTATCGCGAAGTCAAGGCCGCCCAAGCCATCATCGAGAGTGCGCGCCACACCATTCTTGTCGCCGACGGCACCAAGCATAGCCGCTCTGCTCCAGTTCGCATTGGACACATTTCACAGATTTCCAGCTTTGTTACGGATCAATGCCCGCCTCAAGCTATAACTGCCATCTGTGCGGATAACGATGTTCACATCCACATCGCGGACGAAGAATAGAACTTTCACATTATACCCATTGATGGTTCGTTTTTTTGCGAATATGGTTTCGTTTCGCTAAGTCTCCCCATTTAGAGGGGCAAGAGAGGAAACGTGACCCAAACTGTCTACGACATAGCCATCATTGGTGGCGGCGTGAACGGCTGCGGTATCGCCCGGGATGCCGCCGGTCGCGAGCTTTCCGTTTTTCTGGCTGAAAAGGACGATCTGGCGAGTGGCACGTCCTCGTCCTCAACGAAACTGATTCACGGCGGTCTGCGTTACCTGGAACATTATGAATTTCGTTTGGTACAAGAATCTCTGCGCGAACGTGAAGTGCTCTGGAGCATGGCGCCACACATCATTCACCCGCTTCGTTTTGTTCTGCCGCACAGAAAAGGACTTCGACCTGCGTGGCTGATCCGGTTTGGCCTGTTTCTATATGATCACCTAGGTGGGCGCGTCCTCCTTCCTCGTTCCCGCGGAATTAATCTCACCACGAATTCAGCCGGAACGCCCTTACGTCCAGGGTTCATAAAGGGGTTTGAATATTCTGACTGTTGGGTTGATGACGCCAGACTGGTGGTCTTAACTGCCCGTGACGCTGCCGATAAAGGTGCCGTCATTCGCACCCGAACGGAAGTGACCAGCGCCACGCACGAACAAAATGAATGGTGCCTTAACCTGATGGATACGTGGTCGGGCGAACGCTCAACCGTTCGCGCTCGCACCCTCGTCAATGCCACCGGCCCATGGATTGGCGGCACACTTTCAGATCGTATCGCAACCACCAGCCAATCAAGCGCCCGCCTGGTCAAAGGCAGTCACATTGTCGTTCCCCGACTGTTTGATCACGATCGCGCATATATATTTCAAAATCCAGATCAACGCATTGTCTTTGCAATCCCCTATGAGACCGACTTCACGCTCATCGGCACCACCGACATCGATTACAATGGCCGCCCAGAAGACGCTAAGATCGATGACGGCGAAACCCAATATCTTTGCGATTCGGTCAATGAATATTTTTTAAAATGTCTCAAACCCCAAGATGTCGTGTGGTCTTATTGCGGTATCCGCCCACTCTACGACAACGGCAAAGCAGCCGCACAAGAAGCGACCCGCGACTACGTGTTGGAGTGCCAAGGAACGCCCGACATGGCGGGCCTTCTCAATGTTTTCGGTGGAAAGATTACCACGCATCGGCACCTAGCCGAAGACGCCCTCGACAAACTCGCGCCCTGGTTCCCCAGACTACCCGCGTCATGGACACGCGGCTCGACATTGCCCGGTGGAGACTTTCCTACCGAAGGGCGTTGCGCATTGGTGGCAGCACTCACCGCTCGATATCCACACATGTCGCCTACACTCATCAATCGCTTGGTTCTCACCTATGGCACTATAAGCAACAACATCCTTGGCGAGAGCAGAACGGAATTTGACCTTGGGCGCCATTTTGGCGCGGACCTATACCAAAGAGAAATCGAGCATTTGGTGCGAACCGAATGGGCACGAAGTGCCGAAGACATTCTCTGGCGTCGCACGAAATTGGGACTTAGACTCAGCGAACAAGAGGCCCTAACGCTCGAAGAATGGTTGAAAAGCTATATGAATGGCGGACAATGCGCTGAGGCTTAACGCCAGCATCTTGGAAGGCTAGGTAACCGTGTCGACTTACATTCTTGCTATTGATCAGGGCACGACATCATCTCGCGCGATCGTGTTTGACAGTGCGCATGTTCCAATCGCCACCGCCCAAAAGGAATTTGCCCAACATTTCCCCCAGTCGGGGTGGGTCGAACATGACCCGGAAGATATTTGGCAAACCACCCTGTCCACATGCAGAGAAGCCATGGCGAAAGCCGAGGCATCGGCCAGCGACATCGCCGCCATCGGTATCACCAACCAACGTGAAACAGTCGTTGTCTGGGACCGACAAAGCGGCAAGCCTCTTCACCGAGCGATTGTTTGGCAAGACCGGCGCACCGCTGACGCCTGTGTGAAATTAAAAGTTGGAGGTCACGAAGCCAATGTTACCGCCCAAACTGGCCTACTGCTCGATCCGTATTTTTCGGGCACTAAAGTCGCATGGATTCTCGATCATGTGGACGGTGCGCGCGAAGCCGCAGATCAAGGGCGATTAGCGTTCGGCACCATCGATACTTTTTTGCTGTGGCGCCTGACGGCCGGTAAGGTCCATGCGACCGACGCCACCAACGCCAGCCGAACCTTGCTCTACGACATTCACAAGGGCCAATGGTCAGCCGAATTGTGCGATCTTTTGAACGTACCAATGTCCATGCTCCCACAGGTCTTAAACTGCGCCGACAATTTTGGTGAAACTGACCCAAGCTTGTTCAATGGCGTTATTCCCATCAGCGGCATAGCTGGCGACCAACAAGCTGCGACGATTGGTCAAGCCTGTTTTCAGCCCGGAATGATGAAGTCCACCTATGGAACTGGCTGCTTTGCGCTGCTCAACACCGGGCAAACGGCCGTCACCTCGAACAACCGGTTGCTGACGACTATTGCGTATCAGCTAGACGGGCAACCAACTTACGCGCTCGAAGGGTCTATTTTTATTGCCGGTGCTGCGGTTCAATGGTTGCGCGACGGCTTAAAGATCATCGACAACGCGGCACAATCTGGTGATTTTGCGCGCGATGCGGACAAGCATCATCATGTATACCTTGTGCCCGCCTTTGTTGGTTTTGGCGCGCCTCATTGGGATGCCGATGCCCGCGGCGCTATGTTTGGTCTTACCCGGGCCACTGGCCCCGCCGAATTGGCCCGCGCGGCTTTGGAAAGCGTTGGTTACCAAACGCGCGATTTATTGGAAGCTATGCAAAAAGACTGGGCCAGCGACGGCAGCGAAACAATTCTGCGCGTCGATGGCGGCATGACGGCTTCAGATTGGACCATGCAGTTCTTAGCCGATATTCTCGGCGCGCCCGTCGACCGACCTCATGTGATTGAAACGACGGGCTTAGGAGCAGCGTATCTTGCCGGAATGCAGCGCGGCATTTACCCTGGACTCGCTGAGTTCGCCGACACTTGGGCACTCGAACAGCGTTTCCTGCCGCAATTCGACGTAGCGTTACGCGAGCAACGATACGCAGACTGGCGCAATGCAGTGAGCCGAACCTTGAGCATGCATTAGCCACGTTGGCCCAGTCACCTCAGACTTCGGCATTGTCAGAGGAAACCGACTTGAGCCAGTGAGGTATGTTTCGTCGCGTCTGCAGATGACAAATCCATTTCGTTATTTCAATACATCGCCCGAAGTTATCCGCCTGGCCGTCATGATGTATGTCCGCTTTCCTTTGTCGTTGCGACAGGTCGAAGATATTCTTCACGAACGTGGGGTCGACGTCAGCTATGAGACGGTGCGTGCCTGGTGGAACCGGTTCGGACCGATGTTTACAGCAGAAATCAGAAAGAAGAGATCAGTGCCCAGTGGGGCGTGTCGGTTTCACCGCAAACTCCGCCGGAGAAGGTGGTCGCCACGGCCAACATCCTGCGCCAGCATTTTGCTTCGCAGGCCTTCGGAAAAGAGGACCTTCTGGTCAACGTTCCCCTTCACGCATGAAAGCGGTCGTATTGTTGTGGGCTTTGAAAGGTCCGCAAATAGCCAAAAGCGGACATCTCTTCTGTCGGGGGCATATATGACATTGTTTCCAACTCTCAAAGCCGTGTAGAATCAATAGAATTAAGATCACAGTCTGCGAACATTTATTCCTCGCATCTCTCGGAACCTCTGGGGGAGTCTCAAGATTATGCCGCGCAAAATACGATACGGTGATTTTACTAGGGAATTGTCGATAGAGCAGTTGTCGCTCAGCTACAACGACCTGACACCCGACGCACAATACGATGAGGCGGGCAATTCGATCCCGTATCGCCCGAAACAATTGCAGCTGACCACAAACAATATATATCGGTTGCTTGCTCCGTACGTAAGCGTGCGACTTTGGGATCAAGTGCGCGCTGTGGTGCCGCTTGGATTATATCTTGTCCTGTTTCAACTCTTGATCTTGCGGCAAACGGTTTCCGAGTCCTGGGTAATTGCTGCCGGCATGAGCGCTGCCATCATCGGTCTTGTGTTGTTCATGGAAGGCCTAAAACTTGGGCTTATGCCATTCGGTGAAGAAATCGGAAACAAACTTCCAAAGCGCGTGACACTTCCCGTGGTTTTGATTGTTACTTTCTTACTGGGCATTGGCGTGACCTTTGCCGAGCCGGCCATTGGCGCGTTGAAGACCGTGGGCTCCATCGTTAATCCCGCGCGCGCGCCATATTTATGGGCGTTGTTGAACCAATGGTCCGGGATGCTTGTGTTGGTGGTTGGCATTGGCGTTGGACTCGCCGCAGTGCTGGGAACCTTGAGGTTTCTCAACAACTGGAGCCTTAAGCCCTTCATATATTTAACCTTAGCCCCCCTCCTTGGCCTGACATTTGTGGCGATGAACGATGACAAAATGTCTAAAATTATTGGCCTGGCGTGGGATTGTGGTGCTGTGACAACAGGTCCGGTCACAGTGCCGTTGGTGCTTAGTCTTGGGATCGGTATCGCGTCCGCTGGTGGTGGGGGACGTTCATCGCTTTCGGGCTTCGGTATTGTCACCCTGGCATCACTGTTTCCTGTTCTGGGCGTGCTGAGCTTGTCGTTCTATCTCGTGGCGACGGTGCCCGTAGAAACAATTCTTGCGGCTGCCACTAGCATTGCGCAGTCCGGTGGTTCTTCTTTCTGGTACGAACAAAGCCCATGGTCAGAGGTTGTTGGCGGCTTTCGTGCCATCGTGCCATTGGTTCTATTTTTGATGATCGTTTTGAAGCTGGTATTGAAAGAAAAAGTACATGAAGTTGGGATCGTCGCCTATGGCTTGATTTTGTGTGTGTTGGGCATGATTGTTTTCAACTTAGGCCTAAGCTACGGATTATCCAAATTGGGAACGCAATCGGGAAGTGTCATTCCGGGTGCATTTACACAATTGGATCACATTAAGGAGACGCCACTTTATCTGTACGAAATTGGTATAGGCATTGCCTTACTTTTTGCATGGGCACTCGGCTTTGGAGCAACGCTTGCTGAACCCGCACTCAACGCTCTTGGCATCACAGTGGAAAACCTGACCAATGGCGTGTTCAAGAAACGGATGCTGTTGTACGCAGTTTCGATCGGCGTTGGTTTTGGTATTGCTATTGGGGTGCTGAAAATCATCTATGATATTCCGATCGGTGGGCTTTTGATTTCAGGTTATTTAGCTACCTTGGTTCTGACCTTTTTTGCATCTGAAGAATTCGTCAATATTGCCTGGGACAGCGCGGGCGTAACCACGGGCCCGGTCACAGTCCCATTGGTATTGGCGATGGGATTGGGGTTTGGTGATGCGGTCGATGCGGTTGAGGGGTTTGGCATTCTGTCAATGGCCTCTGTTGGTCCCATCCTGAGTGTCCTGGGCACCGGGGTGTGGGTGCAGTATAGGGCACGCAGAAAAGAATCCGTTGAACCCGCCGAGCAAACTGATACAGGGGACTGTCGTGAACAAGCGTGAAATCATTATCTTAACTGATGTGTCATTAATCACCTGCATTGTGCAACGCGGCCAAGCGGACAATATCATCCGGGCTGCTCGGGAAGCTGGATCACAGGGTGCAACCGTAAATTTTGCCAAAGGTATGGGAATTCGTGAACGTCTAGGCATTCTGGGCGTTGCTGTGGACGTGGAAAAGGAAATCATTCACGTCGTCGTGTCTACGGAACAACAGGATCGTGTATTCAAAAAAATGTATTTGGCCGGTGAACTCGATACACCCGGTATGGGCATCATGTACGTGACCCCTCTAGAAAAAGCAGCCACCTATGTGCCAGATGAAGTGCTCCAAAAGATGTTGGGCGGTGAGGCTGGACAAACTGATGGTGTGGCCTGATGGAAAACGAACCTCAGGCTGATTGTAAGATGATTGTTTGTATTCTCGGCCATGGCACGGGCGTAAATGTGATCGCCCGGCTTTTCGAGGAAAAGGGCATATCAGCATCGAGTGTGGCGTCTGGTCGCGGTATCAGCGCAAGCACCTCAACTCAAGTGAGTGGTGGGGCTGAGGTTGACCTTCTTAATGTTGCAGTCTCCTCTGAGCGTGCCGACGAGATTTTTAATTTTATTTATGATGCGGCCAATCTAGGCCACCCCCACGCGGGCTTTATTTTTCAATATGCCGTGTCCTTAGTAACGCCATTTAAGCTTCCTGACATTAATCAACCCTAAAGGGCATTGTCAGAGGAAACCGACTTGAGCCAGTGAGGTATGTTTCGTCGCGTCTGCAGATGACAAATCCATTTCGTTATTTCAAAACATCGCCCGAAGTTATCCGCCTGGCCGTCA